>Ga0116164_10000398_pt1 | contig 38631 bp, 38 predicted proteins | sample AD_UKC109_MetaG_FD_89888 | JGI IMG/M metagenome (GOLD analysis project Ga0116164, IMG submission 89888) | Active sludge microbial communities of municipal wastewater-treating anaerobic digesters from Hong Kong - AD_UKC109_MetaG | ecosystem: Engineered > Bioreactor > Anaerobic > Digestate... | reverse complement strand
ATCCTGCTTCATTACTGTCTGTATGCTCTTTAGCATTAAGTGCCTCCTTTTCTTTTCGAGCGAGATAATCCTTAGTCGCTTCAAGATAGATGTTGTTGGCCTTAACTGTGAGCTTTCGAGGAACAATGAAGTTATCTTTCATCCATGCCACGAAAATCTTCTCCATTGGCATACCGTTATACTTGATAAAACCGATTGCAGCAAAAGGGGCGGCAACTGCAATACAAAGATATGTGACCACATCCTTTGATACTGTTCCCTTTGTTCCGAAGTAGACTGCAACAGCAGAAGCAACGGCAAGACCAGAGCAGATAAGCTGCCTTAAGTTAAGACCAAAGAAAACGCCTTCGGTATATTCGCGTATGTCTTTGTTTATGTTTATTTCCATGTTATTTCCTCCTTACAATCCCATCATGTCGTGGATTATCCTGTCAGAGCCTTTTACAAGGCCGAGCAAAATGAGAAGGTTGAATATGACCTCACTCACATATGTCCAAACCATCGCAAGAGGTTCAGCTGTCGTGTCTATCTCGGGCATTGATCCTGCATAAGCAGTGAATATGATGCATGCCAAGACGATAACGACACCCTGCATACAGACACCTGCGTAACTCTTCAAAAAGCTTTTCGCGATATTTTCTGTAGGCTGGCCTGCCAATGTGGATAACGGTATCGGAGCTATAGCCGTGTACATATAGATCCTGAAGAATCTGCCGTAAACAGTAAGAAGCAGCACGATACTGATCACGATAAATGCGAGGTGAGCAATGAAGCAGACAGCCCAGACGGGAATAGCCCCGTCCAGGATGCCTATACCTTCAAATGTGCTCTGAACGTCCGACGGGATAATGAACTCCAAGGCAGTACCGATGGAACTCGACGCAGTTATATCTGATATAACGCCCTGAACGATGGTCACAAAGTCCACCAGAAGATCCAGTCCGTTATCGATCAGTGCTTTTGCAATGGCAAAACGGATAAAGACCTTAACAGCCGTCTCGGGTTTCTTGAGCTCGGCAAAGCTCCCGCAGGTCTTGACCACACCGATGGTGAAGAAAAGAACGAGAAGAGCAGTGCCTATTGAGCCCAATACACCGTTGATGGTAGTGATAATGCTCCAGATGGTTCCGCCTTTGAAGTTTTCGGGTGATGTTGTAAGGATGGCCCACATTTTTTCGAGCATATCACCAAGATACTCAAGTCCTTGGTAAAGCTCGTACCAAGCAGCGAGACCCAAAATATCACCTCCCCTCAACTATCAGCTGAACACGCCGGGAGCGATGGCAGTCAGGATCGACTTAGCAAAGACGATAATGAGACCGCCGGCAAGGCAGAGGAATCCCTGAGATCTCTGGGAAGGATCGTGGCTCTGGAAGCTCATACCTACCTGAACCAGGCCCCAACCGGAGAGGATTATACCGATTGCTCTGATAATGCCGAAGATGATATCCGACATATTGTTAATAGCAGTCTCAGCATCGCTGTCCGCAAGTACGGGAAGCATTACGACACCAACAACAGCACAAGCGACCGCTGTCGAAAGATAACGCTTGAGGACTGTCTTCCTCTTGCTCTTGGAAAGAGCTGTTACATTGTTGTTTGAATGAATCTTATTCATGTTCTTAAATCTCCTTTGTTAGATAAAAGTCTTCGAGATCCTCATTAGAGAGGACCTCAAAGTCGTGTTGTTCCTTGACAAGGGTTTCGATATCAATAGCCTTGTCCCTCATTGCCGGATCGTCTCCGACAAGTCTTATGGTTGCCAAAGATCTCGTATCACGGCCATGGATAAACGGCTGAGCACCGCCTTCTTCCGTGAATGCGATCTTCGGGTGTTTCATAAGGTCATACTTAAGGTCCATAACCGGATATTCGCCTCTTATGAAGAGGATTCCGTAGCGGTTATCGAGCATTCTGACCTCGTCGGGTGTCATGAGATCTCTTGCTTGAAGCTGATCATTTTTGGTGTAAGAACCATTGCGTCCTTTGTTCTGTCCGTAGGAGTTCGTGTCGATCGTCTCTTTACCCAAGAGCTCGCTGACATACTTATGCGTTCCTTGCTCATTGCCACCCAAATACAGGAACTCATCGCAGTTACCCACGATGGATTCCCACTTCTTTTCGAAAAGCGCTTTAAGCTGAGCTAAGTTCTGCAAGATGATGCTTACAGAGATTTCTCGAGATCGCATGGTTGCAAGAAGGGAATCGAACGAATCCGGCAAGCAGACATTCGCGAACTCATCCATAATGAAGTGGACATGATAAGGGAGTCTTCCGCCGTGCTCAAAATCGGCACTTCTGTAAAGCTGCTGGAAGAGCTGCGTGTAGAGCATACCGATAATGAAGTTATAAGATTGATCGTTATCCGGGATAAGAGCAAAGATCGCGCCAGGTTTTTCTCCGAGTTCACGAAGACGCATCTCGTCGGTTTGAGTGATACCTGCAAGAGAAGGAAGATTGAATTTCTCAAGTCTTGCTATAAGCGAGATCTGGATGGATTTGACAGTCTGTGCAGCACCAGAGCGATAACCTCTGTAATACTTAAGAGCGATATGCTCGGGATTCTGCTCTTCAAGTTCAGAGAAGAGGATGTCTAACGGCGATTCATAATCATCGTCATTCTCTTTGACATCGCCTGCACGGATCATGTCGATAACCATCGGGAAGTTCTGCTCCTCAGGAGGGGCCTCATAAAAGAGATAGAACACGAGCGCCTTAAGGAGCATCGAAGCGGCTTGATCCCAAAAGGGATCTGTCGTCTGAGATCCTTTTGGCGTCGTATTCTTGATGAGGTTCGTAGTAAGACGTTGAACGTCATCGTCACTCTCGAGATACACAAAAGGGTTATAGCAGTGAGATCTATCCAGGTTTATCAGATCTAGCACACGGACATCATAGCCTTGATCGACCAAGTAGTTTCCACAAGATCGGAGTGTTCCGCCTTTTGGATCTAAGATGACCATTGAAAACTTTGTGTTCTTAGTAGCCTGAAGTATGTTCGGCATTGCATAGTACCTTGTTTTTCCGGCACCTGCGCCGCCGACGACCAATACGTTCAGATTTCTTTTGTGCTTGTGACCGTCAAATCCGATCCTCACATTTTGTGTAAGGATCTTATTGGATTCTTCCGGTTTTGCCTGATACCGTCTGTTGGTAGAAACTGCATCTCCCCATTTGGCAGAACCGTGCTCTTCACGCCGTCTGTAGTTTCTCTCAGTAGAGAGATAAATCCCGATGCCAACCGCATACAACACGCCAAAAATAAGGACAACCTGTAGGCTGCCCTGAACTATCGTTATATGGAATGGATTATTGAATATATCTCCCGCATTCTCCAAGATCCCTACAAGACCATTCTTCACGAAATACGGTGCCGACCTAAGTGCGAACCAAGAGACCGGAATAAGTCCCGAGAAGTACAAGACAATTCTCGCAGGAGAGAATTTGTTCGTTACTTTCCGCATAAAGGTCACCTCGGATTCTGTTTGTTAGCGACCTTGTTCAACATCTTCTCAGCGGCTTGGGATGCTTCTTTCTCAGCTGCGACTGTCTTACACTCTTCAAGTTTTTTTCTTACCGATGGTCTCTTCTCGGGTTCAACTACTGATGTCGAACTTGTGTCGCTTCTCGATTTCTTCTCGAAGTCTTGCCCGGACGCTGGATCTCTTGACGTTCGGGCCATAGTAGGGTTTACGGTCTGTGCTTCCTCCTTGGTGGGTGTCTCTTTCTCAGGAACGGGTTCGTCCTTTGTTTTTGGAGCTTCATTTCTTTCCTGAGGAGGTCTCTCATCAATGTTTTCAGCTTTGACCTCAATGCCTTCCTTCTTCGGAATCGAGATGTCGGCTACGGCTTTCTTGTAACCCGCAAGCCTTAATGCCATGATTCTCTTGCTGCCCTGACCGGGAAGCACTTCGTATCTTCCATTAGGCTTACAGAGAAGTCCGACCGGCTCTACAATCTGAGGACCGTTAGATTTCATCTTGGCTGCGTACTTCTGAAGCTCAGCCAGGAGCCTCTTGTCCTGATCGTTAGGATCGGGAACACCATCAATAAGATCAAGTGGTACAGCAAGCTGCATGCCAAGAGGTTTTACAAGTTCTCCGGCTTCGGTCTTGATCTCCGGCTTAATAGTCTCGACTTCCTTGACCATGAGATTGAAGTTCTCAATGACGCGGTTCACTTTGGAAGCATCCGTCGCGTACACCATGATGTCCGTCAGGCCGTCTTTATTTGACTTATCCTTAAGGACAACGAAAGGGAATCCGAACTTCTTCGAGGCTGTGGTAAATGCTTTAAGGTATTCATCAGGGATACGGAAAAGTTTCTGATCCTTACCTGACTTCAAGAACTCCCAAAGCGTCGCCTTGCCCTTAGTAGTGTGATCTCCCTTTAAAGCGTTGTAGATCATGGATGCGATCCTGATAGCCGCTTCACCTGAGAGCCTTAACACGACCTCACTGCCTTGCAAGACCATTCTGACAACCTGATCGGCTGTCTCGTTCTCAACTGCCATGGATTTTTCCTCCTTGTTTTGTATTTGCCCGTTTCCGGGCATGTAAAAGAAGCACCGCCGTAGCAGTGCTTCACGGAAAGAGAGGTTTATAGACGTGTCTTTTTCTTGATTTGTGGTTTGTGAGATTCCATCTCCTGTTTCTTTGTCGGCGATTCCAAACCTTGGACAACTCTGTCGGAACTAACCGCAACTGCATCACATAAAGCAATCTGTTTTCTAAGCTCACGAATCTTGCGAGAAATATCGCTTATCTCATTTTTGGTCTGTGCTATCAGGGGAGCATTGTTTTGCCTCGAAGCACGATCCTTAACTGTATAGAGCTTCTTTCTTTCGATAATTGCATGCTTAAGGTCTGAAACGAGTGAATCCTTTTTACTCTGAAGAGACAGTTTATTCTCGATCTTGTGCTGATACAGAAAATCCATCTGCTCAATATACCTGTCAAGTTTGGCGATATCTTCTCGAAGTGCAATCGGAATATATTCTCTTTTAGCCTGCTTCGGTCTTGTCACAAAAGCATACAGTCTGATGCAGTACCTTCTGTAACTGGAAGCAAGACCAATATCGTTCGGTATTTCACTGAACATCTTCGGTGTGGGTTTCTCAATCAATAAAGGCATACCCGGAACAGTAGTGTTCTCGATGATACGCCTTCTAATTGCATCATACTCATATTCAGGTCCCAGACTTCGAAACCTGAAATAACCCTTAGCGCCGGGCGGTTTAAGACCCGGATGTTCGAGATAAGAACCGTCCTTCTTGAAGAACTTAAACTCATATCCGAGTTCTTTCATCGTAGCAGCAAACTGTTTTTCTGTACGTGACAGCCTTATCGCATAGTCGATATCTTCACGGATCGAACCTCGTACGGTCACATTGCCTTGTCGTTCAGCCTGCCACTCGCCATAGGATTTTCCTCGTTTGGCAGACTGGTTCTCAATCACATGAAGACCATATTCTTTGCACAGCCTGTCGCTTACCATTTGCATCTGTCTGTAGTCTGACTTAAAACGAACAAACTTATATCCGTCCATAAATGAGACAGAGTTCAGAATTATATGATTATGATAATGACCGGTATTAAGGTGTGTAGCGACTACGACCTCAAATCTGTCTCCCCATAATTCCTGAGCGAGCTTTACTCCGATCTCGTGTGCCATCTCAGCAGTAATCTCGCCTTCACCTTCTTTGAACGACTGATAACCGTGATAAGCAAGTCTTCCACCGGTTTTTCCCCAATAACGTTTTGTGTTCATAAAATCATCCAACGCAGTTTCAGGCGTACAGTTGATTCCGGTCACATACATCATTTGTTCTGTCTTTTCGGCATTGCTGGCATAGTCGATAACGTCGCCAACAGCTTTACGAGCAGCAACTGCATCTGGACTCAGCTCAGGTTTCTCGGTTGTTTTATCCGGGTTCATAACATAATCCAAAGCTTTTTCAACCCGGCTATTAACATGCCATATTGCTGTTACTGCCATCAGTCATCTCCTTTCCCTGGATGATATGTCTCATAGATGAGATTTATCACCTCGTGGAGATCCTGAGCACATCTGTCTAATTCCAGAGGATGTGCAACCCCCAGTACGTTCAATTTCTTTATGAGTTGATTGAGATTGCTTCCAACTCTTTTTATCTCGCGGATGAGAACATTCAGATCAGCCGGAGGAGCTTCAACAATCTTCTCACCCTTTAGGAGTCTTCGGGAATATTCACTGATATTCAGTCCTGACCTAGCAGTCTTTTCTTTTATGATCTCATAGTCGCCTGGAGTAATACGGATATACAGTCGAACTGAATGATTGTCTTTTTTGAGTGCCATGTTATCCGCCTCCGTCTTCGAAGATTGAATGAGGATGCACGCGATATTTTTTGCCTGACTCTTTGGTGATATATCCGTAATCCTCGAGTTCTTTTAACAGCTTTGCAGCTGTGCCGTTACCTATGTCGAGTACATCCGCCAGATTCTTGTTTGTACAACTGAACTCATCAGCACGAGAACAAAGAACTGCATACATGGCTTTCGCCTTAGGTGTGATAGTTCTGTCCTCTATGAGAGTCTTGGATACCAGACAATAATCGACAGATATTTCATCTTTCATTTGGAACTACCTCCTTGTACTTAGATTCTTTCTTGTGGTCTGTACCCATGTTCTCGGGCACCTCGGAATGGTCTAGCAAGCAACGTATTTGTACGCACAAATACAGAAGAGCTTGTTAGGGAGACCCTAAGACCCCCGGGAAAGCCTTCGGCTTTTACTCGGTCGGAACCGAGTCAGTCGCTTCCGAAGAAACTGCAGTCTCGGTTGTCTCGACGGTAGTTTCAACTGTCGTCTCTACTGTTGTCGGGACGGTGGTCTCAGTGGTCTCAATAGTTGTTTCCGTTGTTTGATCCGTAGCATCTATCTCAGCAGGCAAAAGAAGAGGAGTTACCTCATCCTCGTATGCCGTTACCGTGATATCGCCCATACAGACATTAATACTGGAATAATCACGATAGATCCGATACACGATAAGGCCGCGTTTTGTTCTTCCGGGATTAACTTTCTTATCGTTGAAGAGAAGTCCTTCCTCAAAGAAATCCTCGAACTCTTTTCGGTATTCACAAGAGAAGATCTCCTCGTTATCGAGATAAAAATCTATGTTCCTCTTGCTGATATCCTGCTCCTTATCCGTGAGATTTGTATAAGTCACGCTTACCAAAAGGTAGTGCATCGTCTCGCCGTAATCGGTTGTCACATCAAAAGAATTGATCCCGGTCACACCGAACTCAAATCCTTCTGTCTCACCGGGCGACCCGATAAGGTATGTTGACTGAGACGTAGCATCAGTCTCATTTGTTTGCTCTACGCCAATGGAGCAGCCGGCGAACGATGCCAACGTGCTTGCCATAAGCAGTATTGCAAGTGCGTTTTTGAACTTCTTCATTTCTTAACTGCCTCCTTGTTTTTTGTCTTTGGTTTTGATCTGAAGATCTTGAGATAGTCGTTATAGTCCTTACCCTCAGGTGGAGGTCTATTCTTCACGACATATTTATCCTTAAGTTGTTCAGTGATGTTCTTCGCAGCCTTAAGGCCTGGCTCATCATTATCAAGATGCAGATATATGTGACTGATATCTGGATAGTCCTTCAGGAACTGTTCCAAGGCTTTCGGAAGGGCAGTGCCACCGATACCGGCGAGCGACAGATATGATTCTTTCTTCCAGTTACCGCCGTTTAATTTGATTAGCGTTGCATACGATAGAAGATCCGGAACAGATTCAAAAACGTGGATCTTTCTCGGACTGTCCGCTCTAACTATCTTGAAGGAGAATCGTTTATCACTGCCTTTGACATCACCCTTGAAATCACTCAGAGTCGCACGAACAGCACCGTATCTTGGCTTGCCGGTCATGTCATAACCGATGAAGAGCGCGTTACTGTATTTTGATGTCTCATAGAGAAGTTGGTGATCGATACACCACTGGATGATCTCAGGATCTATCCCGCGTCTCGTCAGATAAGTCGTAACTTGCGTCGTATCACGACTAACCTCCGGAAAGACAAACTCCTTTTGGGAACTCTCCTTTGGGATGACTTGGGGAAGCGGCTCAGATATATTTCCGATTATGCGTTCAACTGCATCACGAAAAGGAATGCCTTTGACCTTGATAAGATAATCCAAAGCAGATCTTCCGCCAACACCTTGTGAGAACCAACACCACTTTCCGTTGTTTATGATCAGTGAATCGTGTTCCACCGTAGAATATACATTCCCTGAAACGTGTCTGATGTTCCCTGGATCATAGTAGGTAAGATATGTGAGCAAGTCCATTTCTCTGGCACGCTGAACATCTTCTTTACTGATGATTTGCATTCTTAATGCTCCTTTCCATGTTATTTGGCCGTCTGGCCATGCAAACGGGAAGAACCCCGTGAAGGGATTCCTCCCAAACGTCGTCAGACTCTTACGGAGTTTTTACGCATCTGTCTGTTTTTCTCAATACGACGTTTCTGCTCTTCCTCAACGAGCTCCAAGATACTGATATGCTTTAGGGCAAGACATCTTGCGACCACATCGATCGCATCGGCGCCGTATGCCATAACTTCCTGCATATTCATCTGGCGCTCATTGAAATCAGCAAGGAAATTCTCGTCAAAGAGAACCTCTTCGATGTTCTCGGCAGTCGTGCCATGAACAGAAGTGCAGTAACCGGAGATTACACCGGTGACTCGGTCATCCTCCCAGAGGATCTTCCTTAAGTGCTCCAAGTCCAGGAGCTCGCCTGCGCTGCAATCGGATAAGACCTTCATGCAGTTGGCATTGGTCTCTTCGATATACTGTTCGTAGGTCATCTTGCTCCGCCTTTCCTCTGCTTGTTCTTCTCGGCATACTTAAGGCCGGTCTCGAGAACCTTGGTCTTTGCGTCGTAGTGGTAGCACTGGTCGGAAAGGAAGTCCTTTGCCTCAAGTACTGTCTCGTTGACGTTCTTGACCATTGCGTTGAGATCCTTCGCCTTCGGAGTACCATCATCCTTGATGAGAATGAACTCGTGTACGGAAGAAGGAAGCATATAGAAGCTTCCGCCGATAGCCTCAGCAGCCTTCTCGCAGAAATCGGGATAAGCTGCAACTGCAGCACCCTGGAAACCACTATTATTAGAAGCGATATAGGTAACGATACCTACATCCTCAGGAGAAGGAAGCTCTTCAGCCTCGATGAGGTGCTTGATCATATCACCGAGAGGGGTGAATACCATAGGCTCATTTGCAAGAGAGTTCTTCTCAGCATCAGCAAAAAGCTGTGCTTCATCAATCCCATACATCTCCATAAGCGGCTTTGACACAACAACGACCGATTTGCCATTTGCGTCGGAGAAGTTATCAAGGTGGATGTTGACGACAAGCGCCATATCCTCGATCTTCTTGTGAGGGGTATCCTTAAGAATCGGAGACTCGCCGGGAATAAGCCTCAAATATGTGTGATCCTTGACCTTCTCATAGTCAGTCACAAAGGACTTAACATCTGCTTCCTTTGTCTTGATGACAGAAACATTTTCCTCGATGGTGTTAACGATCTTTCTTACAGCATCATCGATGCTCTCACCGTTCTGGAAATCATTGAAGATATCCTTGGCCCTGAAAGCCATAGACATCTTTGAGTCACCAACCGATACCATAAGTCTCTCGGTAACACCATCAGGTGAATCAACCGTAGTGTACTTAAGCGAGATGTTCTCGAGTCCTCTTTCATTGATCTCCTCTGTTACGAGGTCCATCAGTTCATTCTTGAATTCTTCAAAATCCATTTTCTTGCCTTCCTTTCTCATGCCTTATCGCACGCGTCGAGCTTGGTCTTTTCAAGCTCCTTCATAAGTCCGTTGATACCGGAGTTGTCCTTAACCTTACCTTCATTAGAAGACTTGGCTTTTCCTTCTTTTCCGCTCAGTGCACACGAATAAGCGAAAAGTCTTGTCCCGTTGCCGTTATCTTCAAACCACTCCGGCTTAAGGACGGTGATTGATTCTGATCCCATAATCAGATCCTCCTTTGTTTTATTTGCCCTTTAAGGGCATGTAATCGACCTGCCTTACCACATCACTGGAAAGCAGGTCTTATTGTCAGATGACTCTTACTGTTATCTGGATGTTCTCTTCGGTTACTTTTGTAATGCTCCGCATCTGTATTGCTGCAATAGCAAGACCTGTTCGGGCACTGTTCACTTCACCAACGAAGTTGTCCAGCCTCTTAACGGTCTTGGTTGCTTCCTTGGGATCTTTGGCGATCCAGTAACCGGAATCGTCACTACAGATGGGAATACCTGATTTACGAAGATTACTGATATAGGTGCGTACGGTCCTTGGACAGATATTGAACTTCTTCTCAAGTTTTCTGCTGTGGATCGCTTTGTCCTTACCTACGTGTTTAGCGTTAAGGTAATCGAGGATTGCAATTTCTTTGTTCATAAGCTTTCTCCTTGTAGTTAGATTGCAGGTTCGCAGATCACGATGAATTCCGTGTTCTTCGACCTGTAGATGTTTTTGTCGTAGGGGTCTTGGCCGTAGCCACATGTTGCGATACAGAGATGTTCCGTATCGAAGATGTCTGCACTTAAATACGGATCGATTGCAGCGTCTTTTACATAGACGGTATCGACAATCGTATAAACGTGTCTTACGCCGTCAGTTGTTGTTACGATGACTTCTTCACCAATTTGCTCTGCAAGTGTCTGGAGCTGCCAAAAAATGGTTTTGCTCTGCCTCATCCTGTGACCGAAGATCGTGCAGTTACAGTCCTCACCGATATGACCGGACTGAGGAAATCTGCCAACACCGAATCTCAGGGCAGTAGGAGAGCATGAATCCCAGATAGGTTCTTTCACATCGATACAGGGGATCTCGATAATTCCGATAAGAGTTAATGTCTCATGCTCGGAAGAGATGTCCTGCATCTCGCGTAAAAGCTCAGCCAGGGAAGTATCGTCTTCTCCAGCTTCACCATCGACCGCATAAAAGTCTGACTTGGGAACTTCAAACGTTATCGGTTCTCCGCCGCCTTCATTGATCACGCTCTCTACTACATCAATCGCATCATTGGATACGTTCTGCCGCACGTGATTTTTATAGGCTCCAATGCCCCAGAGGACAAAGCCAAACAAAAAGAGCACGACCGCTAGTGTTCGAAGAACAATCTTTATTGTTCTGTTATCTTTCATATAGCCTCCTTGTGGATAAGAAAATCCCCGTGAGGAATGCCCCACGGGGATCTAAACTTCTTAGGAAAAAGAACACTCAAGCAGCGAGTTTCTTTTTTCTCCTTATTACGATAGAGAGGACGAAAGTTCCGAGAGCGAGGATAGCACCGCCGATCTTTGTATAAGTCGGCATGATCTCACCTGTGGAAGGTCTGAAGTGAATCGTTACAGTCTGTCCCTCATCACTTAAGTCTTCGTGAACAGCTATGAGAATATCCTCATCCTGATCCTCACCACTCTCAGCTACATCGTAGATCTTCTCGAAAACAACGATTTTGTCGCCTTCAGAAAGACCTTCAGAAGAGAATGTGATCTGAACTTCAACAGCTCCATCTGCTGTCTCAGGAACGAATTCGAGTACAACCACAAGAGGATTGCCATTTACCAGAATCTGAGTTCCGTCAGCCTTATAAAGTGTTGCTTCAGCTCTGTAGACCTTACCAACCTCAAGACCAGAATAAGAAATAGTATCCGTAATGGTTATATTTCTTACCTCAGTCGAGCCAAGATAGATGGCCTTATCGCCGTCAATTGTAGCAGTCGTTGAAGCTGTAGGTCTGTGAACTGTCTGGTTTTCATCGCTTATATCAGCGTGAGTTGCAAGCTTAACTGTCTTATCCTCGTTGAAAAGATCTTCGAATACGACAAGAGAATCAACTGTATAAGGAACAGCAACGTTCTCAAAGACCACGAGAGTAGTGCCAGTGGAGAACTCCGGCTTAAAGATCGTGCTGCTTACATAGGTCTCACCGTTGGGACCGACATAAGGAAGACCTGTAGTCGTATCCATAAGTGTTCCTTCAACAACATAATTCTTGCCGGGAATAAGTCCTTCGTAATATACCTCATCAGCGATTGTAACCGTTTCAGAGTATGTCATTACGCTTGTTCCGGTATTGGCATCCGTTGCCGTTGTCTTGATATCAGGCTTTGTGTTGTAGACAGTTACCTCATAAGTATCAACTACGAAATCAGCTGCCTGAGTATCCTTGTTCTTGATCTCGACTGCTACCTCATTAGGCGTCTCGGTAGCATTACCATCCTTATCACAGTAGAAGTATCCGTCAGGGAGTTTTGTCTCGACGATGATATACTTTCCAGCTCTAAGGCCGTCAGTTACATAAGTCTTTGTTTCGGCGTCCCAGGTGACAGTGCAATTGACCATCATGCCGGATGCTTCATCATAAACTCTTGCAATCGTGTCTGCCTCATCCCAAATACCGTTGCCGTTAACGTCCTCATATACGGTGAACTCAGCACCCTCAAGGACACCTAACGTCTTGCAGTCCAGCTTGTGGATTGTAACGGAAGCCGTGTACGGAGTATCAGGAACATTGACTTCAACGTCCTTTGCATCCTTAACCTGAACATAGAAAGGCTCAGACTCAAGATAGAATCCAAAGGGGGCTACCTGCTCAACGATGAAGTAGTTTCCTACTCCGATATTGGTGAAGACAACCTTGCCGTCCTTGTCAGCGTCAGGAGCGATTGTGTAGTTGTGAAGTCTCTCTTCATCCTGAAGAATGCCATCGTTATTAGCATCTCTGTAAAGATTGAATCTTACAGGATTGCCTTCGTAGTCGGGGATAACCTCACCGGTCCAAAGGTCGATTTTGTTTACCACGATGTTTACTCTGATGATGTTTATAACGTCATACTCGATTGTCTGCTTGTCTTCCAAATTGAAAACAGCATACTCATTTCCATCATCACCAATCATGATCTCCGTATCTGAAGACCACTCACATCTGTTACCTTCGTTGTTCTCGCGAACACGGTACCATCCAATAGGAATGGCGTTGAGAGAAATATTGCCGTCAGCATCTGTGACTCTTGTAATGGTAATACCAGTCCAAGAAGGCTCATCGCCGGTTCCGCCATACTCAAAGATGAATACATAACCTGAAAGATCCTCATCCTTAGCTCTTTCCTGTGACCATACCTTGTTGATCTCGACATTGCCGTAGATCTTGTTATTGGTTGCGCCGAAGTCAAATACTTCGGGCATATCATGGAAAGAAGGAGTTGTGAAGGTGTAAGACCATCTGCTCTCAGAAACCTTGACCCAGCCTTCAGTAACGTTTACGACCTCATAAGGGATTTTTGCGTTGCTATCAGCCTCAAAGTAACCGGGATCAAAGTCCTCATATACCGTGTAGGTTGTGTCAAACGCAAGAGCTTCCCAGTAGGTGCCTGCGACTGCATTGCCGTCTCTGTCGAACCACTGCCACTTGCCATCTTCGTACTTGTAGGTAGCAATCAAAACACTGCCATCGTAAAGTGAAAATACCGTGCCTGTGATATCGAAGTTATCCGGTGTTTCTGTTCTCTTTACCAGAGAAAGAGCATTAGTCTCGGAGAATGTGCCGGTCAAGTTATTGGCAATCCTTATAGGATTCTTCTCGTAACCATTTACACCGTCGTAGTTATCAATCTTAGAAGTGAAGTCGTTGGAAATCGCATCGGAAGTGATCGTATAGGAAAGCGTTCCTGTCTGATTGTTCTGAGTGATTCCCGAAAGATTGATGTGAATCGTATAAGTGCTTGTGTCTCTGATGGCATTGCTGTCTTCAGAAGTAAGATCCTGTCTGGAGCCGTTAAGAATGATACTGTCAGGACCTTCGGTTTCCTTTACATAAAGATACGTATCGAACACATAAGTCCATACACCGTCAGCTCCCTGCAAAGCATTGTTAGGGGCAATAAGGATTCCGTCAGCTGCAGAGAAGACATAGTGTCCGTCACCATCATCTGTGAGAGTTCCGATTACCTTTGTGAACTTAGGGTCTGCATATACTGTGAATACAGCTCCTGATACGCTATTTCCGAGTACGCTTTCCTTATCAAGTGTAAAGCTTACACGTACATAGGCGTGAGGATCTTCTGCAGTAACTTCAGTAACCTTCGTTGAGTTATTCTCAACTGTGAAAGCAAGACTCTCATCGTTGAGGTAGTAGCCCTTAGCAGCTTTAAGCTCTATTGCGACATAGTTACCTGAAGGAAGCTCGAATCTGTTATTTGACTTCTGGAAGCCAAACTTAGGTGTAAGTCCTTCAGCATAAGTTACCGATTCCATATTGCCATCAGCATCCAGAACAACGGTAGCAATGAGCGTCTCACCGTCATCGTAGACCTTGTTATCATTAGAATCTGCATAAATGCCATATGTCGTTCCTGCAAAAGAAACCTCAAAACTACCATTTACAGGTGTTCCGTTATCCTCAGCAATCTTGATAAGTCGGGCCCAACCATACTGAACAGGTTCATTTACAATATAGTTGCCGTCAAGGTAACCGAAGGCAGAAGTGCCAGTTACAGTGCCATAGAAAGTATTTACATCAGCACTGCCACTATCTGTCTGATAAACACGGAAAACGATGCCCTGGCTTGCATTACCGTTAGGAAGGTTATATCCAGACGGTGCTGTTACTTCCTTAACGACATAGGTTCCAAGAGGAGCTTTATTAACTGGTCCGGTATAGTTTCTCCAATAATCTCCCTGAGAACCTGCAACAGCATTTGCCTTTAGACTAGAGACATAAACCCTAAAGCTGCTTCCGTTAGAATCAACTGTGAATTCGGCTACAGCCAAGGCATCTGACTCATTAAGAGCAAGACCTTCTGCGGCAGACATGATATCTGTCCTGTCATAGTAGTAAACTCTGAATACTGCGCCGGAGAATGATCTTACTTCTGGAACGATGTTCCAGTTCTCGGGATCAACCTTCCTTATGTTCCATGAGATAGGATCGAATACTGGATTATCCTCGACCGTTATGGTAACAAGACCATTGACCGCTGCAGAAAAATCAACATTATGCTTTGCAGTATCGAGTGCATATCCCGGACCAGCCGTAATTTCCTGAACATAGTAACTCTTTGTCATATCCGTGATCTTGAATGTGTCCGTAGTACCGGATGCATTGATCACGAAGGTGTGTACAAGAGTTCCATTACTTGTATAGAGACCATATGTGGTTCCAGCGAGACTGTAACAATTGTTATTTGCTACCGCAGTAGCATTAGACGAAGTCTTAACAACTGTAACGTCTGTCGTGCTTGTGTTAATGAATGGAGCATTGCCATTAGAGGTGAATTCGATATTCGTGATTCTAAGACCCCCACCAACATCAACACCGGTATAGATGGGAGAACCATGTGTTCCGTCAGCGTTCATAACAGATATGGAATACTCATAAGTTCCGGCTGTTCCTGTAGCAGAAACCTCTATTCTGAATACACGTGTATCAACCTGAATCCAGCCTGAAGGAATGTCGTACCATTTGCCGTCATTTCCCTTATACTTAGTTGGAGCCGTTGTCTCAACAGCAAAGAACACCTCTGATGTTCTGTTAGCATCCCATAAAGCACCTGCTGACTGGTTGCCGCCGTTCCATGAGCTAGGCACCCAAGTGTTACAGATACCATTAAGGTCAGAATCAGTTACGGTTCCTCTTAAATCAACAACTTGGCCGTCCTTGAAATCCTTGTAGATGGAGAAAACTGCACCTGCAAGAGCAGTACCATTCTGGTCTTCCTTCTGAACGTAGAAATTGCTATAACGGGGTGCAACTATATCAGCTGTAAGAACAGCCTGGCTGTAACCGTCAGAACCATGTGCACCTACATTAGGGTTGAAATAGATCTTATAGTCAGTGTTAGAAGGAGCAGTAACCGCATAGCCGTAAATCTTAGCTGCAACTTCAATAGCCATAGCTCTTACGTTGTCGTTATTGATAACATCTGCAAAAGGCTCTCCCTGGGACTTCTTATCTGCAGTAGCATAAGCACTGTTGAACTTTGTACCGAAGAGATAACCAGACATAAGATGGACCATGAAGTACTTGTTTCCTGACCATCCGTAATCATTGCATGCCTGGATCATTCCATAGGCGACCTGACCATAGCTCAGGGTTCTGAGATTGTCCAAAACGCCGTATTCGTCAGCCGAAGCCGTAATTGTTCCGGTGAAAGGATTCTCGTAGTAGGAACCGCTGCTTACAGGATCATCGAACTTAGGTGTAATACAGAGAGCATTAACTCCATCGACTGTATAAACACCGGTAACAGTAACCCAACCATAATAATTGAGGGCTGACCTCAAATCGCCACTGGCACTTATTGTCGAAGGCTTTCTTACGGTTATTTCATCAACAACAAAAACCGCATCATCAGAAAGCATTTCAGGATCAAGAGTCTCAGCTCCTGTCCCATATTCTCCAGAAGCCGTCTCGTATGAAGTTGCCACGTCGCTTGTAGTTCCAGCAATATACTTACCTGCAAAAACAGCAGCCGCCTGAGAAGTCGATTCAGCATTTACGTAATAATCAACTACTTCTCCGTAATTAGAAGAAGACTGCTTGTAGCCGTCTGAATCAACAGCTCCAACAGTTATAACTCCGTTGATACCTGCGGGAATATACCCAGAAGCATCAGCGTTCTTGTTGCCGGCAGCAACGATTACCGTAATACCGTTGTCGTTAGCTTCAGTTACAAGTGCCTTGAAAGCATCGTAATCACCATTGTCCTTCATTGAGAAAGCCATAAGTATGACATCAACATCACTGTTGATAGCGTACTGGACTGCTGCGTATACGTCAGAAACGTCGCCTTTACCATTACTACCGAAGGCCTTGATGGAGATTATATAGGCATCGTCTGTGTTCTCGAGAACATAGGATGCCATAGCAGTACCATGTCCGTTACTGTCAGACACATCGTCACCGATTACTGATACAGCCTCATTCGCTATATCTGAACCGGTATCGATGATAGCAATCTTTGTCTTCGCATCAGGATTGATCTGGGCATTATTGAGTACGCCTGAACTTCCACATATGCCGAACTCGCCATCAACACTGTACTCAATGCCTTCACTTTCAAAATACGAAACAGCTGCATCACAGTCAGTCTGATTAGCAAAGCAGAGAACATAGGAGCCGTCAAAATAAACACCATAGTTGGCATTTACACCTGAAAGATCCGCAGACGTTCTAACGATCAGTCTGTCACATGAAGGCATTTCAGCGATAAGTTTGAGCATTTCTTCACTGTCTGAAGCTTCAACGATAACGTTTGCAGCCTCAGGTTCAGAAGGCTCTGTTGATTCTGTCTCCGTAGGCGGAGCTCTTGTTTCAGTCGTTTCTGATGTCTCTGAAACGACTGTTTCCGTTTCTTCGGACTGCGACTCGTCAGACGTGATAGTGTACTCTGTTTCACTATCAACAGTCTGTTCTGTCTCTTCCTGCTCTTCGGTTTCAGAGGTTTCTGAGACCTCAGTTTCAATCGTGACTGTCTCCGTAGGTTCACTGATTTCATCAGCAAAAACCGTGCTAAAAGGAGCAATGGGATTGAAGAGCATAAAAGCGGCAAGTGCACCCGATATTATCTTGTGTTTGATACTCATTGTCGTTTTACCTCGTTTCATTTTTTTGCATAAAAAAGACGCTCTCGATTTGAGAACGCCTCTTTGAAGTAGTTAGTTGTTTTGTTTAAGTTACATAGCCTATGTCCTAGTATGAACCGGATTCATCAACAGATAATCCTCGCCGTATCTTTCAATTACAATGGCTTCAGCCTGATCAAAAAGTTCATTGTACTTTTCGTCCGTATAGTCGTCTATGGAAGGCCAAGTATAAGTCAGGATGACCTCACTATTACAAACATACTCGATACTATATGGCTTCGGAGTAGGTGTAGCCGTGGGTTCTGGGGTTGGACTTTCCGTAGGTACCGGCGTGGGGGTGCTTGTTGGAATCGGTGTTGGTTCAGAAGAAGGTGTTGGCTCAGGTGTCGGTGTTGCTGTTGGTTCGGCAGAAGGAGCAGTAGTAGGAACCGGTGTCGGATCAGCCTCAGTCTGTGTGCTTGGCTTCGGTGAACTTGTTTCCGTTCCTGAACTGTTATCTGCTTCTTCAGTATTGCGAGTTGTTTGTCCGGTCTGTTGTGCCGTTGTCTGTATGGCCTCGTCTGTATTCGCAATATCCGTGCTTACTTCCGTCTCGCTATCGTCTGACTGCAAAACAGAAGAAGATTCAGCGATCACTTCACTTTCTTGATTATTTGCTGTGCTAAAAGAAGAAACATCCGGTGCTGCCTTTCTATTGCAGCTGAATAAAGCAACAATCAAGGCAATTACTGCTACAACCAATGCTATTGCGATAATTACTTTGTTACGGGTCTTCATACGCTCATACCTCTTAATTGATTATAATGCCTGGCTAAAAGAGAATGCCAAAGGATTATGAAGCGACAAAACCCATTGCAATCGAATACAGCAATGCGATGAATGCTACCGTAATCGCTAACCTGAGTATCAACCTTACTAATGACTTCATCGGAGTAATCCCCCTTTCGAATGGCTAAGCTAAAAAGAAGAACTGTAGGCTTTATGCTGTTAGTCCGTCAATTCCATATCCTCTTGCCTGAATCTTAATTCATCTGGCAATAAAGGTAAAATGTGCGATTTTTCAGATTACTGCATTGTTTATCTCAGGTTTAATACTCTCTGCCCGAGAACTTAAGCACTTCTCTTTTAGCTTGAAATATTAATATATTCGAAAGGGTTAGTTAGGGGTGTGGGGGAAGAAAGGGGAACGCTAATTGACACGCACTCGCGTCTTTATTTATAGGCATTCCGCCAATCTGCAATCAGGTCATCTCGCACCCTGAGTCTTAGGCTTGAGCTTGTAGGCCTCGACCATTGATTTCAATGTCTTGTTGTCGACGGTTCTTTCCTCTCTTGTCCACTCACCACCTTCATCAGACGGTTTCACGGATCTCGTGAGAGTAGTAGTACCATCCTCAGGGATCTTAGCCCACAAGGTCTTGCTGCCGAAGTGATCGCTATGGACCATCTGTACTGGAAGTACAAACTCTTCCCAAGCCCGCTTGTCGTTTGAATCCTCGTTAGGGATTGAGATAGCGACCATGTCCTTGCCGTTCTTTGAGGTGAACGGTCTTGCAAGCTTCCTGGAGAACTTTATTGAGATCAACTCAACCTGCTTCTCCTCGACCTGATCTTCTGTTACAGTGTTCATTTCCTGGTTTTCCATGTTTCTTTACCTCACATTTTTCTTGGTATTGTTGTTTTGTGTTGGTGCTTTTGTGCGATACTTCTGATAAAACTCCAGAGCCTGCATGATATAGTCTCTGGTATCGTCGTATGACACGTTTTCCGGAATATACTTCCGGAGCTGAACGTAAGGGATGTGAATCTTCTCTTTCTGGTTCGGCTTCTCTTCCTGCATAACGGTCTCGATTACGGCATCGTTCAGTCTGCCTTCCTCAGAGAACTTACGCAGCCTGATGGTCTGAGCATGCGATGGAGTGCAATCGCAGTCTAAGATTTGTTTGTAGACCATATTCTGCTCATCGCTTGTTAGGTACGAGAGCTCAACGGCAGGTCTTAGTGCAATTGCTCCTTCATCAACAAGATCAAGGAGTTCGGGGATCAGTTCGGTTAAGCGGATATAGCGAGCAACTTGGGATTTACTGTCTCCAACTTGCTCCGCTACCTCTTGATTTGATCTGATTCCCAACTTCGTCCCCACTGGGGACGAAGTTAAATCGACCCTTTGTCCTTGCCTTTTTAGTGCCTCCAGACGCATCTTGTAAGAGAATGCTTTTTCACTGGGTAGGATCACTGACCTTTGCAGATTTGATTCGACCATGAGGATTATTGCCTCATCACGGGTCATCTCACGAACATCTGCCTTTACAGTAGAAAGACCTGCGATCTCGCAGGCCTTCTTACGTCTGTGTCCGGATACGACTTCGTACCGTCCGTCCTCTTTAGGTCTCAGGGTAATGGGAGTGATGAGCCCACGCTCCTTGATGCTCTCTACGAGCTGATCCATGTCTTCGTCCATCCTCACCTTGAACGGGTGGTCAGGGAAGTCATCGATAAGCCCAATTGGAATGTCGTAGATCTTGGGAAGTCTTCCTTCCTTGATCTCCTTGTCATCCTTGAAGAGTTCATCGTACGCCGTGAGGCCGAGGTCTAACTTGGGCTTTTCTCTCAAGATCCTTCACCTCCTTCGTCAGGAGTGCATAAGCTTCAGCTACCTTGCCACCTGGATCGTGCACGAAGATGCTTTCGCCAGCATTAGGGCATTCAGTTGCTCTTACTGATCTTGGGATCTCTATATTAAATACATTAATACTATTACCCATTGCATCTCTCAGAGCACTTGTGATCTCCCTGGCATTGACGGTTCGGGAATCAACCATAGTCATCAAGACTCCGTCGATCTTCAGTTTTGGATTGATCTGTCTCTTGATCTTCGCTATAGAGTGAAGCAAGAGATCCAAGCCCTTAACTGAAAGGAAAGACGGTTCACAAGGGATAATGACCGAATCGGCAGCTACAAGAGCATTAATGGTCATCATACCCAAGGACGGCATACAGTCAATCAAGATTACATCGTATTTCTGTCTAAGCGGTTCAATCGTTCTCTTAAGTACGGACTCTCTGCTCATACAGTTAAACAATGCTGTCTCGGTTCCGGATAGGCTGATGTTAGAAGGGATCAGATCAACAGTTTCAAACTGCTTTATAGAATTATTAATTAATATATAATCCTTATCTTCTCCCGTCATTTCATAGGCCATAAGCTCCGAAAGCGTCACTTCAAGCTTGTCTGCATCTGCATTATCGATTTTGCAGCTTTTGGTCAGACTTCCTTGAGGATCAGCATCGATCAATAGGACCTTCTTACCGGAGATTCCTAATGCGACACCGAGATTGACTGCAGTGGTTGTTTTCCCAACGCCGCCTTTTTGGTTGGCGATGGCAATCACTTTGCATTTGTCTTCCAATGCTTTTTCCTCCTTCGTAGTTTTCACCTCGTGAAGCGCTGTGTTCCTTTGAAATAACTGTTAGCCGTATGCTTTGAACTGTTGGCTTCACGGTATGTAATTCCGCAGTATTTGCTCTGCACCCCCTGCGGAGTTGAAAACCCTTTAGCTTTTGGCTTGAGGTTCTCTATAGGGAAACCGTAAGGCTCTCGTATTGCTGGCTACGAGATCATGGGAGTCTCACCCCGGGTACCACCCCGCTGCGCTCATTGGGTGTGACGGCTCACGGGGGACTAATCCCGCTTCAACGCTCGGCCTGTGACTACGCAGAAGTATCATTATCACTTTGTGTCTGTCATCGCCTCCCTCGAGGTGCAACCCCGATTCTGACTCATCCGCCTTATCGCTCTCAGTCCTTAGACCGGTCATCGCGGGTTCGGAGTCAACTTGGCTTGGTATTTTAACGCCGACACAAGTAACGTACCTTACGGTTTAGTATTCGATTGTCAATGTCCGATGAAGGGTATCTGTTCCCCCAGAAGGAGGAGCGGGATATTAACCCCTTCACTACTACTGGACATTGACCCCCTGAATTGCGGGGTGTTTTGAGAAAAAATTGAAAAATTAACAAAAAAAGTTCCAACTGCATCGGACTCGATGCAATTGGAACCCATAATTGGTTACATATTAAAGTGCTTAAGAGTAGACCATTGACGGCATGATATAATACCTATGACAGAGGAAGGTCCTTTGTCGAGAATATTTTAATTTGATATACATATGACGCAGGAGCGATGTAATGATTGCTGATACGTTTGTAGATGAAAGAGACTTCAGCCTTTTAAGTCGTGACAAGTATACATTCTCAGTAATGGCGAGGATCATAAAAGAAGAATGCAAATTGCGTTTGTCAGATCACGAGAGACTGATCATATGCTTTACAGGACAACCGTATCCTGTGTGGATCTGGACTCCTGATGATGTATCTGACATTGAGATGGAACGGGCATATAAAACTGTTTCTGACAATTCACTAATGGACGGAGATCACCGCTTTAACATTAAGTATGAACTGGCAGAATATTTTATAGCCAGAGCTAAAAAGGACGGAATCGAGCTTAAGATCTCAACGAACCTGTTCGCGTATGACTGTCCTTCTCCGGTATCGCCTTCAACGGTTGTGGACGGCATGCTCCATCAGTGCACGGAAGGTGATGTGGATGTTCTTGTTGACTTTTTTGACAAGTTCCATATTGCGGTCGGAATAGATCAAGAAAGCCGGGAACAATACAAGACTTATGCAGAAAACGATATAAAGACAGGCACGGCATATTTCTGGAAAACAAGTGATGGAGAATTTGCCTCCAGCTGCAACTGGCATCCTGTTCAGGATATGGCTTCAATCGGCTTGGTGTATACACGTGATGAATACAGGCGGAGGCACTATGCAGAACACCTTGTCTATCAGGTAACAAAGATCACCCAAGATGCAGGGTATCTTCCCATGCTCTATACTGATGCAGATTATGTTGCTTCAAACGCATGTTATGAAAAGATAGGATATATCTTAAGAGGAAAGCTTTGCACAATTAGTTGATAAGCAACTCGCAAAATATCTTTTAAGATTTTCCACTAAATTCCGTTGAATCTATCGTAACAAGAACAGTTCCAATACCCATTATCAAACAGGATACAAGGAAGAACATATCCGGAATACTTCTGTAAATGATCAGAGATAATAATGCACCGATAAACGGAGAGACAGCATAATAAGCACTGGTCTTGGCAGCACCGAGCTCCTTTTGTGCTTTGATATAAAAGAATACGCTCAACCCGTAAGCTACAAATCCGAGGAGCATAGCACAGAGAATACAGATTGACAAAGAAAGCTGTTCTCCAGCCATAAATGCTACGATTATCGCGCCGATGCCTGATCCCAAACCTTTTATCACTACAATCTTTATAGGATCTCCCGATGACAGCTTGCGTGTGCAGTTGTTTTCGAAGCCCCATGCTATGCAGGCGATCAGCGCATAGACAGAGTGTCTCGTAAAGGTGAGTGATTCTGTACCTTCAAAGGAAAGCATTATACTTGCAACCGTTATAAGAATTATTCCTGTCCAAAGCTTTCCGGAGATTCTTTCTTTGAAGATAACCAAAGCTATGACCGAAGTAGCCACGATCTCGAAGTTGTTGATAAGAGAGATGTTTGCTGCAGGAGACGAAGTCAATGCAAGCATCAGCATTATGGGTGCGATAACATCAAGCACTACCATGCCTATAAGATAAGGTATGTCACTATGAGAGAACGCTTTAACAGAAGTAGCCTCGTCTTTTCGGAAAGCATTTGTGATCAACATGCCAGTTCCTGCACCCAAATACAGGAATCCGGCCATAAAGGAAGGCGGGATTTCATTCATGATAACCTTCGAAAACGGTGTGCTCAGCGCGTAAAGGGCAGCGGCAAGAACAGCAAAGATAACAGCTTTCCGATTCAACGATGTCACGCTTTCCGTAAGATTACGAGCTGGGCATAGTGGTCTTTTACAGTCCCTTCCGGAATAAAACCATATTTGGTGAAACGATTGGCGATCTCCTGACTTGTCAGGAATTCACCATTAAAACTCTTAGCCAGAAAGTTCATGATCTTTCTTATCGGCAACGGAAAATTCGGATCTGCGATATAGAGAGTGCCGTTTTGTCTGATGATGCGGGATGCCTCTTTTGCAAAGCCATCCTTATCAGGGAAGTGGTGATATGCCATGCAGGCAGTCATGACGTCGAAAGAATTATCTTCATATGGCGTATCTTCACAGGAGCATTCTCTGATATCCATTTTGCTGCATTTGACTTTTGCCACCTTGAGCATCTCAGGCTCGACATCTATTCCGTGTGCATCGATATTCTCCATGCCGGAGAGAGTTTTCAGGATCGTTCCGGTACCGCAACCAATATCGATAACCCGGTCTCCGTTTCTTAGAATTACATTCTCATATATCAATCTGTAGAATCGCTTTGAGAGTTTTCCCTCAAAGCCCTGATCGTACTTGGAAGCTCTTTTATCAAATTTGAAGTCTTGTTTTTCCATAGCATCACCTCATAAATACCGAACATCGTGTTCGATAAGATGATATAATCCGCATATAAGACAAACAATAATCAGATAGCGAGATATGTCCGTTATTGAACATTATTAAGAATTTGTTCGGGAAGGTGCCTATGGACAGAAGACAGCAGAAGACCAGAGCAGCAATCTATGAGGCCATGACCAAACTCCTCATGCATAAGAGGTTTGAAGAACTCACAGTGCAGGATATTATCGATGAGGCTAATATCGGACGGAGTACTTTTTACTCTCACTTTGAGACAAAGGAAAGTCTTCTTGATCAGATGTGCAATGAGATGTTCACACACGTTTTCTCGCATGATCTGATGCCTGAGAAGAGTCACGATTTTTCTAATACGAGTGATATAGAAGCCAGGCTTACGCATGTTCTCTGGCACATAAAGGATCATGGTAACAATATCAAAGCGATAATGGGCGGTGAGACAGAAGAAGTCTTTACCAGATATTTCAAAGACTATCTGAGAAATGCATGTGTTCAAAGCATTCAGGACATTGATGCTGATGTCCCGAAAGAATTCAAAGAACAGTTTGTCATCGGCAGTTTTGTCGAAACCGTAAAATGGTGGATCGGAGACGGTATGAAGATGTCACCGGAAGAGACGGTCAGGAATTATCTGAAGATGATGAGATGATATAATGTGATTGTAGGCAATATTTTAATATCATGATGAAAGCAACAAGATTATTATTGGCAGAAATAGCCGAAGAAAAGGCGCGGACTCCTTTCCATGGTTTTGAAGAAAGCAAAGAGTCTAACCTGGGTCCGATCATTCAGCTGTTCCCTAAGTGGACGCTGGAAGAAGCTGACGGTCTGTGGTGCGCGGCTTTCGTTTATTATTGCATAACGGAAGCGGGCTTCGATATTCCGATCCGTCCGAACGAATGCAGGACATGTCATTTGGCAGGCTGCATCGCGTGGGAAGAATTTGCTCTTGGCAATCCTCAGATTGGATATTACAAAGGTGTTGCGGACTTTATTCCTGAGCCGGGAGACATTGTTCTTTATGACCGTGTTTTCGAGAACATGGAACACGACCACATCGGTATAGTAATCGAAAAGCGCGAGAATACCATCCTCGCCGTCGAAGGAAATGTTAATAACAGGTCAGTGATCATCGAGCGACCTGTGGATGAGCATATCCGCGCATTTATAAGGATTCCAAACGGCTATAAATATGGATGACATTGTTTCACAGTGGTATGAGGATACCAAGAACGTTGATGAGATGCAGGACTGGAATCCTGAATTAAAAGAATGGGAAAAAACAGTTGCGGGGCACTTCCCTTCCGGCGCAAGAATATTGGACATCGGCTGCGGTTTGGGTCGCGAAGCGTTTGCATTATGCGATCTCGGCTTCGAAGTTGTCGGGATCGACATCTCAAAAGAAGTAATAACACGCGTAAAGCAACTCTCTGCTGCTAAAGAATATAAGATATCATTTTTTGATTACGACGGAGAGCATCTGGATTTCCCTAACGAGTCTTTCGATGTCGTGCTGATCTGGGCGCAGACCCTCGGACTGCTTTATGGGGAAGCGTTAAAGAACAGGTATCTGTCGGAATGCAAAAGGGTCCTTAAGACAGACGGTCTGCTCAGTTTCTCGACGCATGATTATAATTATCTGAAAGAGAATTATCCCAATTGCCTGGATGGCCGGAAATTCTTTCCGTATGCCAATGCAGATATTTATTGGGAGGCTTTTGAATCAGATGATCTGATACAGTTCGCGGACCAGGCAGGCATGGAAGTAATCCTTTGCGAAAAGGGGAAAATATACAGACCGGAAGACGGAACGATCCTGCATTGCCTGTGCAGAAAATGAGAGTGGAAGGACTGGGGCAATACTTGATCCACATGCAAATAAACTTGTGTGATTAGTCGGACATTTCGCAATTAAACGCACTAAGGACTGGGGCAAACTCAGTCCTTTTTTATTCCAATTTGCGTTTTGCGCAATATTGCGTATAACGCAAATTTGTTGCGCGAGACGCAAGTTCATGAATTCTTTTTCTTCCAATGGATATAATTGACTCTTAAGATCTCCAGATCCCTCTCAATAGACGAGTCGAAGTATAGGTGTGCATCCGAGAAGGCCTGCCGGATTATCTTGATTGTTTCTATCTCAGGAAGCTGTCCTGGAATACATACATATGTAATATCGTTAATACCACAGATGTATTCTTTTACTGAAACAACCTTGCTGGAACAGCATACGTCTATCGCCAGACCGATATCAGGAACCAAGGCCGTTATGGGGATTCCGACTGGATCGTCCGAGTCAGTTATTACTTTCAAACCATGTTTTCCAGCATAGTAAATAGTAGCTATCTGTGGAAGAAGATACCAAAAATCCTTGGAAAGCTTCTTATCAAGGAGCCTTTGTTCACGCAGTTTCTTTATTTGGTTGGCAATACAAAAGGGACAGATACGTCCTTTAGCTCTAGCATTAACAACAGCCTGATAGTCATTCCCGCACTTGCTGCAATGCCACCAAACGTTAGAACGGTTCTTATATGTAATTTTCTCTGGAGAGATTCCTTTATTCTTATCAGACCATTCTGCAATTAGATCAGGGTGAGTAGTTGCAAGATCGTTATATCCGGTCCATACACGTTGCCCAGCACAATAAGGGCAGCCATGACCTTCGGTTCTGTCTGCTATACGAGCTTTCCATTCATGACCATTCTCACATATCCATAGGATCTCTTTATTTGATGCAGAAGACACTTCTGTGGGCTTGAGCTGGTTCTTAGGAGACCATGTCTTGGAAATATCAGGAAAGACCGTCTGAAGGTCATTGAAGCCTTCCAGGACTACTCTATGTTCGCAATATGGACATCCACTCCCAGCGAGGACTCTGTTCTTAACAATAGCCTCCCAAGTATGCCCCTTATCGCATATCCAAAGGACCTTCTTGTGTGATCCACAGGAAACATCGGAAGGTGATATTTCGTTATCAGGAGACCACTGTAGCAGAAGGTCCGGTCGTTCTTCCGCCAGCGATTTTCGTCTCATATAGGTAGGTCGTCAATACACATGTAATAGACACCGATTCTCTTGATCTGAGCATCGACGTCGTGGTTGAGTCTTGTAACCCTATAAAGATTCTTACGGAACCGGCTTAAGAGAATAGCCAGTGTTCCACCCCATATAACAGTCATTTTCTTAACCTCCATATCCTAAGATAAGAATATGGAAGGTGCTAGGAAATTACCAATGTGCGATTGAAATGAGGCTCTGTAAACGGGACTTGCTCTTACAAATCCCTACCAAGTTTGACAGAACGTGGATAAAGGTCTACAAAAAATATGCCATGAGATTTGATTTCTCATGGCATATGGAAAAGCTATATTTGAAAATGTGCGATTTTACAAGGGTTTGGGAGGATTGGCACCCAATTGGCATCCTTTTGGCATCCTAAACGGCATCCTTCAAAATCGCAAACCCAATAAAATCAAGGGTTTCAAGGATATTTATTCCTTGATGGTCTTCATTGTCGGAAACAACAACACGTCCCTAATCGAAGCGCTGTCAGTCAGAAGCATTACAAGTCTGTCAATTCCCATTCCCATACCGCCTGTTGGTGGCATGCCGTACTCAAGGGACATGCAGAAATCCTCATCTATGAGGTTAGCTTCGTCATCACCCTGCTCACGTTTCTTGAGCTGATCTGCAAAACGCTCGCGCTGATCGATAGGATCGTTCAGCTCGGAATAGGCATTCGCGTACTCGCGTCCGTCGATGAAGAGCTCGAAGCGGTCTGTGAGAGTTGGGTCGTCGTTCTTCTTTTTCGTGAGAGGAGAAATCTCGATTGGGTAGTCACAAATAAATGTTGGCTGAATGAGGTTCTCTTCAACAAATACTTCGAAAAAGAGATTTAGAATCTCGCCACGGCGTAGGTGTGCTTCAGGCTCCAATCCCTTGGACCTTGCCGCCTCAAAAGCCTCAGCGTCAGTCTTAATGTTTGAGAAATCGATACCGCTATATTGCTTCACAGCGTCTGTCATGGTGACGCGGGCAAATGGTGGCTTCAGGCAGAACTGCTTTCCCTGGTATTCGATATCGCATGTGCCGTTTACCTTCATGCAGCAGGAAGCAATCATGTTCTCCGTTAGCTCCATCATGCCGCGAAGGTCCGTGAAAGCCTCATAGCACTCGATTGTCGTAAACTCTGGGTTATGCTTAATGTCCATGCCCTCGTTGCGGAACAGACGGCCTATCTCATACACGCGCTCGAAGCCGCCAACGATAAGTCTCTTGAGGTAGAGCTCCGGAGCGATTCTCATGAACATGTCAATGTCCAATGAATTGTGGTGTGTCACGAAAGGTCTTGCAGTAGCACCGCCCGGTATTGTGTTAAGAATTGGCGTCTCAACTTCGATGTAGTTACGATCGTCCATGAAACGACGTATTTCTTTGATTATTGCGGAGCGCTTTTCGAAAGTGTCCTTAACAGAAGGATTAATTATTAGGTCAACGTATCTTTGTCTGTACTTTAGCTCCATGTCCTTGAGGCCGTGGAACTTGTTTGGCAATGGGCGCAAAGCCTTGGATAGAAGCACGTAGGATGTTGTGCGAATGGAAATCTCGCCTGAATGAGTTGTGAAGACCTCGCCTTCGACACCAACAATGTCTCCGATGTCAAGCTTCTGCCAAGCCTTGTATGCGTCTTCGCCTAAAGCGTCGATCTTGGTGAAAGTCTGAATCTTGCCTGTTCTATCATGAAGATCGCAGAAACTAACCTTGCCCATGCCTCTCTTGGAAAGGAGTCGGCCTGCTACAGCAACGACCTTGCCTTCAAGCTCGGCGTAGTTGTCCCTGATCTCGTTCGTGTGATGTGTGACGTTGTAGGTCAATTGCTCAAAAGGGTTCTGCCCGTTGTCCTTCAAGACAGCAAGCTTGTCCATACGAACCTGCATTTGCTCGATGATTTCGGATTCGGTGAGCTGAACTTCTTCCTCGGGGTTAATCTTCTTTACTTCGTTATTCTCCATGTTGGCACTCCTAAAATCTCAAGGCGAATCGTCGCCTGGTTTTGCTTCTCTTTTCGAAAAAAAACGCGTGAATTCAAACTCGCGCGCTTCTTCTGCAAGACTGGGTCAAATTAGCTAGAGGCTAATCACTTGCCAATCTTGATAATTTTGTATTTAAGCGAGCCCATTGGCGTCTGAACGTCAACTACTTGGCCCTTCTTCTTGCCAATTACACTTTGGCCGATAGGCGAATCGATGGAAAGACGACGGTTGAAGATGTCTTCCTCGTTAGCATTAACAAGATAATATTCGATTTCTTCCTTTGTCTCTTCGTCACGAAGAACAATTGTTGAACCTAGAGAAACCTTCGTTGTGGAGAGGTCATCCTCATCAAGAACAGTTGCATTCTTAAGAAGTGCTACAAGCTCTTGAATACGAGCTTCGTTCTTTGCCTGTGCTTCCTTAGCATCATCGTACTCGGAGTTCTCTGACAAGTCACCCTGTGCACGTGCTTCGTTAAGTCTCTCGGAAATCTCAGCTGCAGTTACAGTCTTTCTCTCAGCAAGTTCGTCTTGTAATCTCTTCAAGCCTTCGACGGTATATATATTCTTCTCTTCATCAGCCATGTTAAACACCTCTTCATTATTGTTTCCAAAATCACTATATTGTAATGCCTTTTATTTAAAGACGCAAATAATAGTTATTTAAGCCATACTTTTCGATTATCTGACGATTATCTTCCTACTCTGTCGTTTTCCTTCTGAATAACGTCATGAGCGCCGCCTTCGACAATAGATGTCGAAGATACAACAACAAGACGAGCCTTATTCTGGAACTCCTCGATACTAGAAGAACCGCATGAGCACATTGTTGCCTTAATCTTAGCAAGGGATGTGTCTAGGCTATCCTTAAGCTTACCAGCATAAGGAACATAGGAATCTACACCCTCCTCGAAAGCCATTTTGCCGCCAGCACCGCCGTCATCATAACGCTGCCAGTTACGAGCTCTGTTGGAACCCTCGCCCCAATACTCTTTAACGTAGCCGCCATTAACGATAAGCTTACGTGTAGGAGACTCGTCAAATCTTGCAAAATAACGACCAAGCATCAGGAAGTCAGCTCCCATAGCTAGTGCCAATGTCATGTGATAGTCGTGAACGATACCACCGTCGGAGCATAGAGGAACATACATTCCAGTCTTCTCGAAGTATTCGTCTCTTGCCTTTGCTACTGCTAGAACTGCAGAAGCCTGGCCACAGCCGATACCCTTTTGCTCTCTAGTGATACAAATTGAACCGCCACCGATACCAATCTTAATGAAGTCGGCACCAGCAGCCACTAGGTAATCAAAACCCTCTTTATCTACAACGTTACCAGCACCAACTGGGGTATCAGGATAATTAGCCTTAATCCACTTTAGTGCCTTCTCCTGCCAAACTGAGAATCCATCAGAAGAGTCAAGGCAAAGAACGTCAGCGCCTGCCTCAATCAAAGCTGGAACTCTTTCTTGATAGTCACGTGTATTGATTCCGGCACCAACCATCATCTTCTTCTCGTCGTCGAGAAGCTCTAGTGGGTTAGCCTTATGTGTCTCATAGTCTTTTCGGAAAACAAGACCAACCAAGCATCCATCGTCATCAACGATAGGGAGCTGGTTGACCTTACTATCCCAAATAATATCATTTGCTTCCTTAAGAGTTGTTCCCTCAGGAGCTGTAATTAATTTCTCAATAGGGGTCATGAATTCCTTAACCTTAGTGTCAGGACTCATTCTAGTTACACGATAGTCTCTTGTTGTTACAAGACCTAAAAGCTTGCCATTTGCTGTTCCATCGGAAGTTACAGCAGCTGTGCCATGTCCCTTCTCCGCGCGTAATTCAACTACTCTCGCTAACGTTGATTCTGGAGTTACATTGTAATCAGATACAACGATTCCTGCCTTATGCTTCTTAACCTTCTTGATCATCTCGCACTGTTCAGCTATTGGCTGAGATTGGAAAATAAAGGAAATACCGCCGCTTCTAGCTAACGCGATAGCCATTCCAGAATCAGATACTGATTGCATTACAGCTGACACCATAGGAATATTGATGTGTAGCTTTGGCTCCTCCTTACCCTTCATGTATTTACATATAGGTGCAGACAAGTCAACCATATCAGGTGTATTAGCTTCAGTAGTTAGATTAGGAACTAATAAATATTCACTAAATGTACGCGATTCTTCAGAGAAGATAGTTGCCATAAGAAACCCCCTCAAATTAATAATATGCATATCATATTATCATAAGAGGAGGTCTATAATCCATATGAATTTTGTCGCATTTTGCGTGGTTCAGCCCACTTCTTTTGGTCGAAATAGAGACTATTATTTGCTTGTGATACTCTTATTTTTCGAGAACAGGCCAATAGCACCTGAGAATATACATAGAACTGCAATAGTAATTACTGCTTCAGGCAACATGAAAGAGCCGTTATAAGTAATTGAGTAAACCCAAACATTCATTTCACCGGCATACTCAGCGTAGAAGATGACGCCTGAAATTACAGAACAAGCAAACCTCAAAACAAAGCCAGCTAACACTAGTAAAGACGCCTTTATGAGGTTAACCTTGTGCAAGCGCTTAATAGGGGAAGATATCGCTTGGCGAATATCAAGCGCAGGAGCCGCGAAACCAGCTATACCCACACAAGTGTAAGCGAGAATGTAGTCAAGCACTACTTGCATCGGGAAAAGCAAATATCCGCCAATAAGCTGCAGCAAGCTAAATACAAAGCAAACTACGAAGCCCCAAATCGGGCCAAAGCATAGGCAGAAAAGAATTAGTGGCAATGTCGCTGCAGGTGTAATCGTTCCACCCATCGGCATTTCAAAGATTTTGATCTGCGACAGAACAAAGCTCAGAGCCAGGCAAATTCCGCCTGTTACAATGCAAAGAATCCTCTCTTTGTTCGACGACGACATTCTTGGTGATGATTTTGACATAAAAAACCTCCTTAAAGTCTCATGTCGCCTGACGGTAAGAAAGACCTAGGAGATGTCATGTCCAATAAGGACAATATGTAAAATCCCTCCGCCGGCATTATCCGTTCAGGTTCTACGGGTCGACGCCTTCGCGCCCTCTCAGCCGGTTACCCCAGCTCCCCGTTTGTTTGTTATTAGAGCTCTTTTAAGCTCGCCCCGATACTACTACAATCGACCTTGTTTTGCAAGAAGAATAACGCATTGTTCGATAAACTTCGTTACTTCTTTCTCATATAGTTCCGTCGCCGTATCGTAGCACATCAAGTGTCTGGCACCCGGAATTGTAATCATACGCTTTGGAGATCTTATGTTGTCGTATATTCTTCTCGAAAACTCCGGAATAGCGATGATATCCTCGGTGCCTTGGAATATTAATACAGGAACCTTAATTCTCCCTGCTCTAGGCGCACAATCGCACAAACTCATATCCATTCCAATTGTCTTTTTCGCGCAAAGCCTTAGCCACAGCATGATAGGAGCAATAAGCACGCCGAATTTTCGCTTGCCATAGTGATAAAGCGCATTCTCGGCACTATCGTAAGGACAATCTGCAATAATACCAGCGACATTAGAAGGCATATCATTTTGCTGTGCTGCAAGAAGAGCGGCGGTAGAGCCCATGCATCTGCCCAAAATATAAATTCGACAATCAGGCCCAACTTGTCTTTTTACAAAATCTATCCAGCTAAGCAAATCGACGCTCTCAAATAGTCCATACGTGCAATATTTGCCTTCGCTCATTCCGTGCGCTCTTTGATGCGCTATCAAGACATGACATTGGAAAACCTTCATTAGTAGCTTCGCATAACTACCCATCTCTGAAGGATGCTCGTCGCGCCCGTGCAAAAGAATAACAACATTCTTGGTCGTCTTATCGAAAGAAGGTCTATAGTATCCTGCAAGCTTAACCTTATCAAAAGCTTCAACTCGCACATTCATGAATTCAATTCTATTAGCGTAGAACCAATTGCGTCCCTTGCCATTAATCGTGCTTTGGTCGATATTCAAAGGTGATCTGTCAACCGCTGGAAGAGGTTTTGGCCTTAAGAAAGCCTTCTTAAACATCTTCGTTGACAAATAAACGTATCCTAAGAACAGCAGCGCAAGTAAAATAACAACGCCAACGCTAATAAACACTGGAAGTAATGATTCTAAATCTATCTTCAACAAATACACGACAGCTTGCTATCCTCTCCACTACTTAACAATTCAACGCCAGTCTCCGTAACAACTACATCATCTTCTATTCTAAATCCTACGCCCCACTCAGGTATATATACTCCTGGCTCCACCGCCAAACAATTACCTGCCTCAAAAGGACTTGTCCTTGGACCCACATCATGAACATCCAGACCCAAGTGATGTGAAGCTCCATGCCAAACATAACTAGACGCTTCAATCGGCGAACTCTTGCTCTTGCTATTGCAATTAATATTACTACTGTTGCTCTTACCTTCGTTCCTGCCCAAGTCCTGATTCAATAACCAACTCGTAACCGCATCTGAAAGCTCTTTATTAAGCTCGTCAAAGGTAACGCCTGGGCGGATAAATCCGAACGCTCTTTTTCGCAAATCCTGAACCAGCTCGAGAACCTTCTCTTGCGCCGGAGTTAATTCCTCAACAAAGCAAACTCTGGAAATATCAGCACAATATCCATCAAATCTCGCGCCCACATCAAATTGAACATATCCATTATCTCGAACTATACCCGCCTTTGACAAATCAGGCTTTGGATGATGCAAACAAAAAGAGTTGCCCTCATTAGCAACAATCGTCTCAAAAGCTGGAATCAAACTACCACGAATACTCATCTCATATTCAATGCGACTAAAAAGCTCAAGCTCACTAACCCCAGGCTTTATCAATTGCTTCGTCGCCCTAAACGCTTCCTCTGTAATTCTTGCGGCCTTCCTAATTGCCTCAATCTCGCAAGGCATCTTAATCATGCGCATGGAAATAAGCTCGTTCTTTATATCAACGAGGCACTCATCTCCCCTTACCGCTCCTACATTCTGCGCGAAAAGCCTAGGAGTCTCCATAATCGAAGATCCGTCGCTTGCGATCCTAAACGTGTTGTCTTGGATTATTGCATATGCCTCGCTCTCGAAAAGCTTAATATCCCTAATCTCATCAACGCCACTAATCTCAGCTGCCTGAGACGCACTAATCACCTTGCCACGCCATCTGTCTTCAAGTGCAGTATGACTTGCAATATAAAGAGTCTCCTCATAGTCGTCGTTGTTCCTTTTTATTAACACAAGAATAGCGCCCGGCTCATCAATGCCAGTCAAATAATAAAAATTTCTATCGGGAAGGAACTTGAAGTCCGTATCAGCTGACATTTGCCTATTCTTACCAGCAAACAAGAATACCGCAACATTATCCGGCACCTTACTCATCAGCTTCTTCCGGTTATCTACAAAAAACTGTCTCTCCAAAATTAATTACCTGCTCCAGATCGAACATTGTATTCATCAAACAAAATCGTATTGTTGATGTATCCCAAAGTCGCACCTGGGGACTTCCTAATTAATCCTGGATTACCAATTACAATTGATCCATCCGGCACATCGAAGTTTACGTATGCGCCAGGAGCAATCAAAACATTATTACCAACGCGAATCTTACCAACAATTACAGCATTCGCACCAATCCAAACATAATTACCGATATCAGGAGCACCCTTACGCTTGCCTCGGAACTGCGTTCCAATAACTACTCCCGTCGATACATTAACATTGTGGCCAAGAACTGCCTTAGGATGAATTATTACTCGACCAAAATGTGCAAGGTAAAAGCCCTTACCGATCTGAGTGTCGTATGGAATCTGGAATCCGTACTTACGCGATAGTCTGTCTAAGCGAAAAGAATTAACCCTGAACTTAGCAATAGTAAAATACTTTAAGAATCCATCATACTTAGGAATCTGTCTATAATAATATTGTGTCCTTCTGAATACACTAATATAAGAAAACTCAGGACTCGTCGCCCTCTCCTGAAGATATGTAGTATAAATACGCTTAAATCTACGATTATTACCCGTATATCTAAACAAATCGCTATATACTATGTCCTTCAGCTCATCGTTCATCCTTACACCTCTTCTTAGCTCTTATGCAAAATTTTAATGCATTTTGTCCATTAACTCAAGACATTATTACTTCAATTGGTTTTTAATTGTGAAAGCTTGACTTTTGCCTTCACTGTCTTTATATTTCTAGTGTCCGGAGAGCTGTCCGAGTGGTCGAAGGTGCGACTCTCGAAAAGTCGTGCACAGCAATGTGCCTAGGGTTCGAATCCCTAGCTCTCCGCCAACAATGCAGTCAGATTTATTATCTGGCTGCATTTTTATTCAACATTCATATAAGAACGCTAATCTTCGATACAACTCGTATCGGGATTAGCGTTCTTATTTTGGACTCCCGCCGCCTAATGATCTTGATTTCAAGGCTTTTTGTCGACTTTTAACACTTAGTAGCCACATTAATTGCTCCGGTACGTTTCAAGTGCCATTTTTTTCGAATCACGGTAAGAAGCGCCGCAACTAATATTAGAAGAACGCCGAACAGCGCGACAAGCTCCCATACGTCCGCGTCAGAAAAGCTTCCGTCGGATAATTTAAGAAGCGGAGAGAAGAAATAGTAAGTCGGGAACAACTTCTGAATCCAATCTGGAATCGACGGGAAGAAATTTAGGATGGCGGGTGCATACATCAGAAGCATCAAGCTCTGGGTCAGGGTGGTAACCGACTTCATGTCTTTTGAAATTACTCCGATGATACACCCCAAGCTCGACGCGGAAAGGGCGACGACTGCCAGAACAAGCATCAGAGGTAACGTATTTAGAGACAGACTTCTGTTCAGAAAAAGAATCATTAATATGAGGGTTTAATTGGAATATGGATAACAGCAAAACACATTACGAAGATAGAATTTTGGAACTGGAAAAGAACTTTTTCCAGTGCAAGTACCTGCAAGATAAGGAATATCTTGCGGATATCTTTGATGATGACTATTTTGAGATGGGCAAATCAAGAAAGAGATACAACAAGCAAGACGCGATTGCTGCCTTGTCTTCAATAGATGAGGACAGAAGTATAGAGATTTTTGATTTTGAATGCAATCAGATTGATTCTAACGTTTACTTGGTGCATTACACCACGAGAGAGAGTGGGATTGATGCCTATAGAACATCAATTTGGCGTAATACCAACGGAAAACTGAGGATTATCTTCCATCAAGCTACTGCATTTTCGCAGTAACAAAACTACTACATCGCCAAAGCATAGGAGCTTTTTTCCAGAAAAAATACGAAGATTAACATAGGTCAATGTGGGGTCGAGTCATAATTGGTATCCTCCTTTTCGGAGGTGAATATCAATGGATATCAAAAAACAAAACGCGAGAAGGGCTTTGACTCTTACAACAATTCTCACTCTGTTTGTAGCAGGTTTCGAATTATTTTTCGCTTTCATGCTATATAAACCAGGAATGAATTTTCTAGATGTTACAAGCTTTGTTACTTCAAATAAGTATTTGTATTTTCTGCTACTAATTGTCGCAAATATGGCGCTTCTACCAAGTGCAGTATTATTGTATAAAGAGAATGGAATCAGTCTTAAGAATGAGATTTTCGAATATGTCAAGTCGCGACATATCTTGGAATTAAACCTGAATCTTTAAGTCGAATTCGAAAAGCAATGAAAGAGGACTGCAGCGAGTAAAGGCTACGAATAATTGCCTGATTATCTCCTTATTCGTTTCCTTATCCAGAAAAATACCGCAACGCTCACAGGGATGACTATGAAGATTACAAATACGACAACAGATACTCTCCAGTCGATGCCACTACTTGATGACGTTATCTCGTAATCAACAAGTTTGGCATTAATATCACTCATGCTTACACCGGATGCTACTAAAGCGCTCTTTACAGCTTCGCTATTGGAGGTATCAATCTTACTTACTTGACCACTCAACTCCATATCAAGCGTGCTCGGATTCTTGCCGTCATCAATCAGACGAAGCTGGTCATCAAAGGTAGTCAGATATGAACCGTTAAAACCATCAATAGGAACGTAGCACATAACATCATTTGTAACGCTGTCTACTACGGCAATAATATAACACTTCTTGCCATCTGCATTATTATAGCTTCCAACAACCTCAAAAAAAGAAACGCTTACTTCACTTCCCTCATGAGTCTCATAATTAACTGTATTTCGGTTGTATATTTTAATCGTTCCTCTCATGTCAGACTGAATCTTAAGACCAAATAAGACTAACGCAACAAACGTGATAAAAATAAAAAAAGAACGCTTCGAAATGCCACGTAATTTGATATGCCTTGACGATTGCTTATTCCCTTCTTCAGCCATAATAATATCCCCCTCACAAATATCTCCCAGTTGTCTAATCAATTCTAGATGTTTTCTCGATAAATTTCAACAAACATATCTACTTATTAGAAAAGTCCTTCAGTTTATATTTGGCTTTTGAAACTTTTTCTGAACTTAAAGAAAGAAACTATCAAATATCCAATCGCAATTCCTTCCACTATTACACTAATGAATTGCGAAGTCGATAGTCCAAAGATAAAGCCTCTTATCGAGTCGCCCCTTAAGTACTCGTCAGTGAATCTAATTACAGGATATATCGCGAGATAAATCCAAATTAATTTTCCGTACAAGAAAGACTCTTTCTTAAGCCTACCAAGCAAAATCCACAAGACTAAGAAGATAACAATATTAAGCGCCGACTCAAGCAATTGAACCGGGAAACGGCTGACATTGTTGACTTCTGGCGATATCCTGTTGCCATGTGCGATGAAGCCAAATTCGCTTTCGATACCATAGCAGCAACCGCCTAGAAAGCATCCGATTCGAGCAATTGCATGAAATAACGGAATAACTAAGGCCAGGACATCTAGATAGATTTGCTTATCGAGTCTCTTAATCTGAATAACAGCTAGACCAGTAGCAAGACCACCAAACAGGCCTCCGTAGAAAACTGCTCCACCGAATACCCTGATGATAGAGCTTCCCCACTCTTTGAAATTCCGAGCTTCAAATATGTAACGTATAAACTGCCAATTTGTTATACCATATAATAAATGGCTACCCAAAAGAACGCCAAACGTAACGAGAAGAAGAAATACAACGGCATCGTTATCGTCAAGATCTCTCTTACGTATACAAAGGCAAAATACAAAACCACTAAGTAGGCCCCCTAATATCGCCAAGACAGCATAGGTCGAAATACTAATACCAGAAATCATTATATAGGGAAGCATTTATTTACCTCGCAAAACATCACTTAAGTAAAAGTCTAATAGCATTCTCCGAGCTTTGTCAACACAAAGAATGTTTTCCGAGAAATCAAGCATTATCTCGATTCTTTTCGAAAAGGACTAGTGTATTTTTGAGAATAAGTGATAGTATAGAACTATGTCACAGTGATATATT
>Ga0116164_10000395_pt1 | contig 38798 bp, 39 predicted proteins | sample AD_UKC109_MetaG_FD_89888 | JGI IMG/M metagenome (GOLD analysis project Ga0116164, IMG submission 89888) | Active sludge microbial communities of municipal wastewater-treating anaerobic digesters from Hong Kong - AD_UKC109_MetaG | ecosystem: Engineered > Bioreactor > Anaerobic > Digestate... | reverse complement strand
CCGGACAGGGTCTTCACGGTGGCGATGAAGTCCTCGATGTCATATTCTCCCTCCGCCGCTATCTCGAGAAGCTCGCCCGAGACACCGGGTGGCACAAGGATCTTGTGGACCACCATGTCAGACTCGGGCACCTCGCCGAGTATCTCGCCTCCGCCCAGGAAGGTCCCAGCCTTCATGGTGGGTTTGAACTTCCAGGACTTTTTAGGCAGTTCATCCACTTGTATCCCCCTTTCGATGAAGTTGCCCTGTGCCTTCATTATATCGGCCAGCGGACGCTGGATCCCGTCATAAATGTTCTTAATGAGTCCAGGCCCCAGCTTGACAGACAGCGGAGAACCTGTGGCAATGACCTTTTCTCCCACCTTAAGACCTGCAGTTTCCTCATAGACCTGCATTGTGGCCTTGTCTTCCACGAGCTCTATTATCTCGCCTATCAGATTGTTTTCACCGACACGGACCACTTCATACATCTTTGCCCCCCGCATGTTCTCGGCCACAACGACAGGACCAGATATCTTGACTATATTACCTTCGATCAATAAATCCACCTCAAATGCTAACACCTACAGCTTTCTTTATCAATTCCTCAAATGGATCTTCTTCGGGAGCCCCATGTTTGTCTGGGACCTCGATTATAACAGGAACTATCTTCTTGGTCTGGTTGAACTTGTTTATCTGTTCACGGATGAGCCCTGCCATAGGGGAAGATATCACCAACAGGCCAATCTCCTTGTCCGACGTGGCCCTGACAAAGGCTTCCCTAACAGCGGATGTCTCATCGCATACCTCATAAAGGTCCTTGACCCCTATCAGGCCAAACCCCGTGATCATGTCAGAACCGCCGATGACCGCTATTCTCATTCCTACACCCCTATGTACCTCTTTATCTTCTCAGGTTCTATACCTTCGTATATCCCTATTATTATGGCCTTCAGCTTTCTGACCTCTGATTGCTTCTGGGCAAGGAACCCGATTATGGGGCCAACGCCCAAGGGATTCAGTATCGAGATGTCCTTTCCCTTCTGCACCACCATGTCCTGCAGTGCCTGCTCGATGATCGCGAGATTCTTCTGTTTCTCGAACTCGGTCATGTTATCCTCGAAGACCTTGGCGTATCTCGTCCTTGCAAGAATGCTCAGGACCACCCCTATCTCCTCCGAGGACGCTATGCCCTTGAGGTCTTCCAAGGGGACGCTGTATGTCACAGGCAGGAAGTTACCAGGTATGTCCCCGATCTCCTCCATGGAGTTGAGCCTGAGCGCGGCAAGTATGTTGGTAATATCGATGATCATGCCGTAGTATTCCTTCAGGAGCTGTATATTGTCATCCCTGCTGTGTTCAAGGAACTTCCAAAGGGACTCGTAGTAGTAGCTGAGAAGCTCGTTTTCTATTACGACAAGTTCCTCGTCCTGGACATTGTTGAGAACATGCTCGAACTCTGGGGTAAGGGACATCACCACCTCGTCGACCGACTTGGACTTGGACATCTGTTCCCTCTGCGAATCTGTAAAGGTGCCTATTCCGATGAGATAGTCATTCGGGTCCTTTTTCGCATCGAGACACCTGAGCGTCCTTATGATGTTCTCGATGTCCCATCTCTTGAGAAGCACTTCGAATATCGGATTTACAGAGTCCGGCGTTATGTGATATACCTCATCATAGACCGCGGCCAAGTGATTGTTCAGGGCGCGCTCTATGTCGGTGACCTTGTATCCCTCGCCCACGAACTTGTTGAGGTAATCCACATACTCAGTCTCCTTGAGCATGTTCACGATCTCCTCCAAGCTCCTTGATTCAGCCAGTTCTCCAAAGGTCCCGTTCGAGATGATCTTGCCCTGTTTGGCCATGATCCTGGCGTTGGGGTATGCGAATGGGGATATCTGGCGTACAATCCCCGCTGTCTTGGTCATTATTATCAGGAGGACCAATCCGATTGGTATCATCAAAAGATAGAACTCGCTCATCAAGAACACCTAAAACATCATATCTGCAAGTTGCTTTCTGACCTCACGTTTCCTTCTCTCAAGCCTCGTGACAAAGGAGTTGTCCACGACGACGCCCTTCTCGGATATCGCCATCGCCCCGCTTATGCCCGCGTCGACAAGTTCCAGCTTGGTCTTCACGCCCGTTGTCTTTGTAATATCCTTCTCGATCGCTGACTTGTCCTTCTTGAGCGCCTCGATCCCAGAGCAATTTGACCTTATGGTCAGATTTCCGCCCCCAAGGGATACGCAAGCCTCGACGGTGATCATTTTCATGACCTCCGGGAAGTTCGGTATCTTGCTGGGGTCCTGTAGCCTTGATTTGGTCTCTTCCAAGATTGCAGAAAGCTCCATCTCCTTGGCCTCCAGTATCTTCCTCCTGGTATCCAGACGCGCCTGTGAAAGTATTCTGCTTCTGTCGGTCGCGGCCTCTTGCCTGCCCTTCTTGAGCATCTCCTCCCTCATCTCATTGGCCTCTTTCATCGCGGCAGAGGTTACTTCCTCCACCTGTTTCTCGGCATAGGACAGTATGTCCTTCGCCTCGGCCTCGGCATCTGAGAGGATCTTGTCGATGATCTTCTTCTTACCGTCTTCGGATGCCTTCTCAAGACCTGTGATATTACTGCCTTCTGCGACCATTACCTAGCGCCACCCATCATGCTATTCCAAACAATATCATCATTATCGCGACTGCAAGGCCGAACACCGCAGCTATCTCTGACATCGCTCCAAAGACTATGTTCTGTGTCAGGAGCGAATTGTCCTTGGCCACTGCGCCTATACCTCCGGCACATGTTATGCCCTGGCCAATGGCCGAAAGCCCTGCGAGACCTATGGCCAGGCCTGCGCCTATTGCCACGTAACCCGCCGTCTGGGAGATGTCGGCGGCCTCCCCACCGATAATGCCTGTAAAGTACATTATCAGAAATGCGACTATAAGACCATAGATACACTGCGTCTGTGGCAAAAGCTCCAGCAAAAGGGAGTTTTTAAAATTGTTCTTATCCTCAGCCACAGAACCTGCAGCAGCTGCCCCTGCTATCCCTATGCCAAGACCCGAGCCAACTGCGGCGACACCTATCGCCAATCCGGCCCCAATCATTGCCAATGATACTCCGTCCATTTATTCACCTCTTATCCTTAACATATCTTGTATAAGTTCTCTCGAACCTCAAAGGCTCGAATTTCTTGCCTTCAGCATTGTAAAAATAACTGAAAAACTCCACATAGTGCAACCTAAGGGAATGTACGAATCCACCTAAGCCGTTTATGGCAAGGTTGAACACATGCCCACCGATGAACACTACGACAGCAAATATTATACCTATCTGCAGACCGGCTATCTTCATGTTCCATGCCATCTGGGAGAATAGATTCATCACCATACCTATACCGGCTGTGGAGAGCGCCATCGCGAGCAACCTGGCATAGGAGAGCCAGTTCCCCATGAATCCAGGAAAACTCATGAAAGCCGTTATTATGCCGGTAGGGCCATTTCTGAGTCCATTCACGACTATTATTGCCAACGAAAGCGCTATTGGTCCGCCAGCAAGGGCGATCATCGTTGACGTTGATACACCGACCACCATGCTAACGGCAGCACAGACGACCCCAATAATCAGTAGCAGCCACGATACGTTCTCAACTATGCCCTCCCGCATGTTGCCGTTGTGCATCCTCTGGTAGAAACCAAGGATGTTCGCTATGCCAAGATGCAACAGGCCGACGGCCAATGAAAATATGAGTATCTCCATGGCGCCATAGAGCGGGTCGGCAATGAACGGGAGATTCGCATTCAGGTAATTCTTTCCATTCACAAAGTCTCCGAAATAGCTGCCAAAGGCGATCCCAGCAACCGCCGTCGCTATTCCTCCATAAAAAAGTATGAGGCCAAAGTCCCTCATGGTGCCACTCTTGACGTTCTTTACAAGGAACAGCCCTATCAGCGTTATGATCACGCCATAGACGAAATCCGTCATCATTATGCCAAAGAACGCCGTGAAGAATATCGCGAAGAACTTGGTCGCGTCGATCTCATTGTACCGTGGCAGGCCATAAAGTTCTGTCAGGACCTCAAACGGTCTGAAGAACCCCTTGTTGCTAAGAAGCGTGCCAGGTTCCCTGTCCGGTTCCTTCAGCTTGAGGACCACGGCGTCATGTGCCATTACCACATCGACCACCTGTTTTTCCCTCTTCACTGGATAATGGCCCTCGACGGCTATAACGTTCTTCGTCGCGGCCATGTTCTTGAACGCGGCGGCCTTCTCAGACTCTATCTCAAGCAGTTCCTTCAGAGTGCGCAACTCGTGTTCCCTCTCATCGGCTATCTTAAGTATCTCGGAGATGTTTGACTCCCTCTCGGATAGAAGGTCCTCCTTCTCCTTTCTAAGGATGTCAATGACCTCCCTCGGTTTGCCTTGCAGCTCAGGGACATCTCTCCTCTTTATGGAGTGTGTGGAAAATATCAGATCAAGGCTTCTTTCCTTTTCCTTGAATGTGGTTATGAATATCATATCCTTCCAAAAGTCCACCCGGCAGAATCCATCGGTTGCGTCAACAACGGCCTTTCTGATGGACTCGTTGTCCGGCCCCGTGAGCTTGCCGATGAGCTTAAGGGTCCTCTCTGTGGACTGCAACACATTGAGGTCGATGTCAAGGTCGGAGAGCTCCTCTAGAAAATCAATCTTTTCCTCCAGGTCATCGGCCTTCTCCTCTATATCAGCGATCTCGTGCTCCAGGCCCTTCAATTTGGGATCAAGGTCGGCTATGACCTTGTCAGCGTCGCTCACAAGGTCTCCGGCACATTGGAGACATACCTCTGTCTTGGCTATCTCCTGGCCCCGTAGGGCTTCCATAAACGTGAGTTTGTCTTTGGGGGCATAGTTACCTAAAAAGTTCAGCATCCTGTCTATCTGTATGGACTTCGACAGGCATTCCTTTGTTGCGGAGGGAACCTCATACCTGCCGGTCATCTCGGACTCTATTATCTCTATGCATTCCAGATCATAGAGGTCCTGTACCAAAAGGTCCTTCTCATCCTTGAGCACCAGAAGCTCGAGTTTTTTCATGCGAGCGGGAAAGATCATCTTATCACGCTCGAAATTGCTGTCTCGACCCCCCTGGAAAAATTAACCTTTGATGCCTTTCTAAGGGACTCTAGATCGTTCTCGCCATCATGGACTATCTTCTGAGCCTCCTCATTCGCTTCCTTGATAGAGAATTCTTTTATTTTCTTGATTTCCTCTATGGTCTTTGACCTTGTTGAAGAGACGATGTCATCCCTTCTTAAATCGGCATCCTCTAGTATCCTTTTCATGTCAGATTTTGCTTTTTCCACAATACGATCGGCGCTGTCCTCCGCTTCCTTGATTTCCAAAAGAGATTCTAACAATAGCTCTCCCCCCAAATTGGTAGTATAAACCACTTACAATGGAAAAAATATAAACTTTTCCCTACATTCTATTATAAAAAAATACTACATTATTGAATATTATTTTACAATTTGATAAAAATGATAAAGATTGATTTACGATTTTGAAATAAAAAGGAATATTCTTAAATAAGAATTATATAAAAACGCTCCAAGACGTTCAAAATTGGAGCAACTGTACCTTCTTCGCTCAGGCGAGGGGGTTTACCTTCCTCCTATTTATTTCCCAGTGGGAGATTCCAAGGCTTAGAGCGCCCATCAACGAGGGGATCCAGAAGGATATGAATCTGTCAATTATCGTGACCCCAACGGCTATGGAAGGATCGATTCCAAACCCGGAGAACAAGATGATCATCGCGCCCTCCGTGGTCCCGAAACCACCCGGCGAGAAGGGGATCATTCCCATGAAGGTGGAGACAACTGCGACCACGGCCAGAACCGTAAAGGAGACCGAGACGCCAAAAGCCAAGAAGACCAGATAGGTCCTCAGTATCCAAAACGCCCATATCGCCATTGACAGGAGGGACGATACCACTAACATCTTCCTGTCCTTTATGAAATCCCTTATGGTGTCATTGAATAGCCTGAGCTTGTCATCAACCAGGTGTTCGTACTTGGAGGCCTTTCCAGGCGAAAATCTTTCAACAAGATTCATGAAAAACTTCACTATCCTTTTGCCCTGGTCAACATTGTAAACGATGTACATAACGGCCCCCACGATCCCTGTCAGGAAGACTATGGCTATGGTCAATGTTACAAGCACCATTCCAGGAGGGTCCCAAAAGAACAGGATGTTGAATATTCCAAGATAACCCAAGAGAATGTAGGGCATGGTGTCGAATATCCTATCGGACAGGACGGTAGCGAAGGAGCTACTGTTGTCTATGCCGGTCAGTTTTGCCAGAAGGTAGGCCCTAAGGGGTTCACCCCCACCCTTTCCCATGGGTGTCACGTTGTTGACGAAAGCGCCCGACAGAAGGGATAGGAACAGCGGCCCTGAGGGCACATTGGGTTCCACGCAGTTGATTATGTTGCGCCACCTCATCCCACCGACATAGATCGACGCCAGAGAGGCAACTGTAGCGAATATCACAAACGAGCTCTCCGCGCTTTGGAGGGCGTTCCATGCCTCGCTGAATCCCACCTTCCTGACAAGTAGGAAAAGGATCAGCAAGCCGATTGAAAACGTTACAGCCGTCTTGGTCATTCTACTTTTGGTTATCACGAGAAAACACTCCTTTGACAAAGTTCACTAGGGTGTCTTTGTAGCCAAATTTAATCTCCTGATATGGTTCATTATAAAAATATATCCTAAGTACTACAAATAATATGCCTAATATCATGGGCCCGACGATGACGCCTATGGCCCCAAAGGCGAAAAGTCCCCCTATCGCCCCTGCAAGTATGATGAGGGGATGGATGTTGGCGGCGTCGCCGGAAATCCTAGGCCTTATGTACATCTCCGGTATGAGGGATATGAATACATACGTCGTTGCAAGCACCACCAATGCATACTGATATTGGCCCTGGTATATGTACCAAAGGAACAGCGTCACCTGTATCATCCAGGGACCTATGATAGGTATGAAGTCTATCATGCCAGTGAATATCCCAAGGAGAAGGGCGTGGGGCAACCCTAACAGATAATACACTATTACAGATATGATGCCAGTGAAAATGGCCTTGAAGAGATATCCTATGATCACTGCCTGGAAGATGATATCTATGCTCCTTATCAGCTGCGTGAACTTATCCCTGAAGTTCACCGGTGCCAGTATGCACATCTTGTCGATGATCCTTTGGCTGTCCCTGAGAAAGTAGAAGGACATGACAAGGCTCAGCAGAAGCTTGAACAGCAATACCGGTATGCCCAATGTCAGGTTGAGGGCGTAGTCGTAGAGGACACCCCCCAGTTCGGTCGCCTTGGCCTGTATCGTGTCTATCGTGGACTGGCTCAGCGTATCGAAGTCTATGAAGAACATCACCCTCTCGGTGATGTATTCCATAAGTTCGTCCGCGTTTGTTATCGATTCGCCTATGATGAGGGAGATGTCAGACTTCTGGAATGTCGACACCAGTTCGTTCAGGGTATACAGGCCTATGAACGTGAGGGGTATTATCATAAAGAACATGGAGATGAACACCGAAACGCCCTTGTTGGAGACCTTCCTGTTGATGGAGTCGTGCATGGGGCGTATCAGGTAGGTGATGACTATCGCCATGACGAAGGCATCTATTATTGGCGATATGGTTTTTATGCCAAAATAAATCAATATCACGAAGGCAACTATGGCAGCGATCTCGGTGAGTCTTTTCTCCAACTTATCACCATGTGGTCATTGAGGGTCATACATCGACATTGAGCCCCAACTTCTCTTGAAGCTCCTTATATCTGTTCCTTACGGTGACCTCTGTCACCTTGGCAACCTCAGAGACCTCTCTCTGGGTCCTTCTCTCTCCCTTCTCGATAGAAGCGATATATAAAGCTGCTGCAGCTACGCCCATCGGTCCCCTTCCGGAAGTGAGACCAAGCTTTATCGCTTCCTCCAATATCTCGATGGCCCTGGACTGCACAGATGTGGACAGGCCGAGCTCTGAGGCGAATCTCGGCATGTAATCAACGGGATTGGTGGGATTGATCTTCAGATTCAGCTCCTTGGTGATGAATCTATAACTTCTACCGATCTCCTTCTTGTCCACCCTCGCGTGTTCCGCTATCTCGTCCAAGGTCCTCGGCACGCCCCTCATACGGCAGGCGCCGTATAGGCATGCCGCGGTGACGGACTCTATGGACCTGCCTCTGATAAGATTCTCCTCCACCGCCTTCCTGTATGTGACAGCGGCCTGTTCCCTTATGCTCCTGGGCAATGAGAGATGAGAGGATATCCTATCAAGTTCCGCCATGGCGAATGCAAGATTCCTTTCGGCAGCGTCAGATACACGGATCCTTCTCTGCCACTTTCTCAATCGGTAGATCTGTGCCCTGTTGGTCGGCGAGATGTCCCTTCCATGGACATCCTTGTTCCTCCAGTCTATTATAGTAGATAGGCCCTTGTCATGGATAGTGAACGTCATGGGCGCCCCGGTCCTGCCCCTCTTGTCCCTCTGATCGTTGTCGAAGGCCCTCCACTCGGGGCCCATGTCATAGAACTTGTCCTTGAGGACCAGGCCACAGGATGTGCATATAAGTTCCCCCTGTCAAAATCGCGAACAAGTTTGAGGCTACCACATTCGGGACAAGCCTTCTTAATCTGTTCCTCTTGTTCGGGCAACATATCACCTCAAATACAGCACGGTTTCACAAAAATCGTCATCTGAGAAAAGTATGACCTTGACAAATGGATCGTCAACAGGCCCAAACACATCTACAACCCTGCCAACCTCTTTCATGTTTCTATCTATCACAACCTTACCCATCGTGTTGGCAGAAATCTTTTTTCCCCGCACGACAACGGTCCTCCCAGAAACGTTGATAACCTCACCTAATCTAGAAACCATAATCTAACAGTTATCTCTAGATGTCTTTAAGTAATTTTCGTAAAGTTTATATATAAGAAAATCAATTTATACATAATAATGTTTATTAAAATACGATATATTTTTAAAGAATCCCTCTTTGATATAAAATCACTTAATATTTCGGAGGACAATTAGTTGGCTAACCTCAAATTGTTAGTGCTTGATGTTCTAAAGCCTCATAAACCGATTTTGCCAGAATTCGCCGAGCAGTTGTCATCCCTCCCCAACGTAGTGGGTGTTAATGTGTCTCTTCTCGAAATCGACCAGAAGACGGAAACGGTCAAAATATCGATAGTGGGAGAGAACATCAACTTCAGCGAAGTGGAGGATGCCATAGAATGCCTTGGTGGTTCCATACATTCAATCGACAAGGTAGCTGCAGGCAAGAAGATAATCGAAGAAGTGGACACTAATCAGGACAGGTAGTTCATTTCTCTACAGCTTTCCTGATGAATCCTATCCATTCATCGATGCCTTTGCCGTTCTTGCAACTGGTCATGATTGACCTTTTGCAGCCACACCTTAGTGAATCCTCCGCCATTTTTTCTGCAGAGGCACCCACATACTCCGAGATGTCCACCTTGTTTACCACAGTCAGGTCGGATATCTTGAATATGACAGGATGCTTCATCACGATGTCGTCGCCCTCTGATACGGAAACTACAACTATCTTGTAGTGCTCTCCAAGATCGAAGTCAGAGGGGCATATGAGATTGCCAACATTCTCAATGAACACGATATCGATGTTCTCCAGGTCCAGCTTCTCCATGCCGTGCTCGACAAAATGCGCGTCGAGATGACACTCCTTCCCAGTCGAGATGGGTATGGAGGTCACGCCATGGGCGGAAAATCTATCGCTGTCAAACTTTGCAACGACATCTCCTGCAAGCGTCGCGACCGTGTAATCGTCCTTCAGAAGATCGATCGCCCTCTCGATGAGGCATGTCTTTCCAGAACCTATGGCGCCCATAACATTGAAGACTTTCACGTTGTTACGGTCGAACAGCTCCCTGTTTTCAGAAGCTATTCTCTTGTTGACCCTCAATATGTCCTGTTCCACCTTTACATCTGCAACCTTGTGCATTATCTCTCAACCCTTATTCTCTTAACCGACATCTCTCGGCCTTTAAATATAAAAGTATTGGACGAACCACAATTTAGGCAATCAAACCTTGGAACAGTGAAGTGATAATAAGGGTCATTCTCCATCTCAACCCTCGATTCCTCGCCACATTCGTTGCACTTTATGATGCCGGGTTCCTTGAGGATGGCAACTTCCGTGTCCTCCCCAATAGTCCCCTTTAGGAACTCCTTGATCCAAAACTCCAATTGTTCCTCTGATATTAACGAGAGTTCCCCTATGGCGATCTCTATCAATAATATTCTCTTCGCATCCTCCTTCTCGGATTCCTCTAAGGCTATCTTTACGGCTGATTGGGCCACTGTCACTTCATGCATCCTTATAAGCTACATACCAAGCTTTAAAAATATTGCAATAGAACGATGACTCATGAGGATCACCACCAAGGATGGCGCAGGGGGGCGTAGGATGCAAGAATTCCTGAAAGAGGTAATCCTAGGCACCTTCGGGGACTCCAGGGTGGGCAGTATCGGACTTCATGACCTTGACGATGGCGCCTCATTTGGTGATAATTACATCATCACGACAGATGGGCACACAGTTAAGCCCGTCTTCTTCAATGGCGGCGACATAGGGAGATTGGCTGCCTGCGGCACATTCAATGATGTAAGCGTGATGGGTGCCAGACCAATACTTCTCACAAGCTCCATGATAATCCAGTCGGGTTTCGAGATGGACGGTATCAAAGAGATAATGACCTCTATAAGAAAATCCTGTGACGAGGTTGGCGCCAAGCTGGTGGCCGGCGACACAAAGGTCGTGGAGGATGATATAGGGATCTACATCTCCACCACTGGCGTCGGCGAGAGGTGGGATGGCCTTGACCATAACAGGGACATGTTGCGCGAATGCGGAAGGGAGGGAGATGTATTTGTCAGGGACTGCGGACTAATGCCTGGCGACAACATCATCCTTTCCGGAACGGTCGGGGACCACGGCGTATCGTTGATGGCCCTAAGGGAAGAGTTGGGGATATTTGGAGACCTATGCTCCGATGTATGCCCCATATGGGATGTTGTGGAGAAGGCGCTACTGGCAGGGGGTGTGAGTGCAATGAAGGACCCCACCAGAGGCGGAATTTCAGGAGCCTTGAACGAGATGGCCGCCAAGTCAGGTTGCGGCATCCTCATCGAAGAGGAGAACATCCCAACAAATCGTTCCACGGTGGCGGCCTCGGAGATACTTGGCATAAACATCCACGATGTCGCAAACGAGGGAAAGGTCATCATGGGGGTCGCCGAGGACCGGGCAGAGGAAGTGCTCAAGGCTGTAAAAAGGTCGGGATACGGGAGGGATGCCGCCATAATAGGCGAGGCGACCGAGGGAAAGAGGGTCTTTCTGAGGACCAGAATAGGCGCCAAGAGGCTTGTCAACATGCCGGAGGGCGATCCCGTGCCCAGGGTCTGTTAGTTCAATCTATTTTGAATATAAACCAATATTTTAAATACATTGGTTCAATACCTGTATCATGGCCGAAGATGAAGAGCTTTTTCATGTAGTGTCTATGAACGATGAAAAGGCCAAGATAATAGCTATGGAATTGGCGAACGACAAGGGAAGGATGGTACTTGACGCCATATTCGAGGGAAAGAAATCATCATCCGAGATCTCCAAGGAGCTCAACATCAATCTGCCTACGGTCCTCTTTCACATCGAGAGGCTCATAGATGCCGGCGTGATAAAGGTCATTGACACCAACCTCTCAAAGAAGTTCAGGGAAATAAAGTATTATGGTCCGTCAAAGAGGGCCATATTGATCATACCGGAAAAGGAAAGGTCATCCCTGGACGATGTGTCAGGAGGGTTGATCAGCGGCATCAACGCCAAGCTTCTGGGAATAACCGGAATGTTGGGTGCGGCCCTCTCGGGCGGTTTCATCAGATTGTTCTCAAAGAGTTCCGATATGGCGGACAAGGCGGTTCTTGAGGTTCAAAACGACTGCTTGGCACCTACCACTGAAGGGGTCAGGGATGCGGCAAGTACGTTTCTGACATTGCCGTCCAATATGGAAATCGTTGGCATTGTCATCGCTGCGGCGGTGATAGCCGTGTCTGTTGTAATGGTGGCACAGAGAGTATTGAAAAAAAGGAAAAATTGAACTTATTTTTTCTTCTTGACCCTTGCGAAACCTGCCAGCAATCCTATCAAGGTAACAATGAAACCGACGCCCAGCCCCACTACCAGATAATGATTCTTCCCTATGGTCTCGACAACCGGGTCTGGTGTCAATGAGACGACCAGTTCAGAGTATATCGTGTCCAGATACTGGGAACATTCTTCCGATTTGTCATCCACGCCGGCCATGTCATACAGTTCCTTGGCCAGTGCAAAATCCAGTATGGCACTCTTATAGTCCTTGCTAGAATAGTATTCGACCGCGGATGCATAGGAGGCGTCCCCCATCTCCTCATATGTGAGCTCGCTGGACTCGAGCACCTTGAACGAAACGGTCTTGCTCTGTTCATAGACCTTTCCATTTCTGTCACTGTAGTTTATGAAGAGCTGTATCTCGAACTCACCGACGCCGATGGCTGAGGTGAAGACGGCTATGGTCCCCGTCAGTGTCTCATTTGGACCCAACGTAGATACCGTCTCAGAGAGATTTACCTGTCCAACAAAACTTGGATACTCGCTAGCAATGCTTGCCTCCATCTCCATCGCGTCGTCAGAACCCAGATTCTTCAGCGTGAAGCCCAGCATCAGTGTGTCCCCCTCGGTGGCGATGTTGTTATCAGAGAAAGATATGCTTAAGGCAGGTATTCCATGTATCACGTTTATCGAGAAGTATATGGGATCCTCCCGCCATGGGCTGCATCCTTGGCTGCAGGGCCCCCTCTTTCCTGTGAGGACCAGAGGGATCTGGTAGTTTCCCCCAGCCAGTTCATTGTCAAGGGTGAACGTCAGTGTGGCGGTAGCCGTCTCTCCAGGCCTCAGATATGAGTCTATATGATCGTTGCCTTCATAAAGAACGGGTGCCCCATCAGGCTCATTTATCGTCATGTGTGAAAGTAAGGTCTGATCTATCAGTTCCTGGTCTATGAACATCACAGCGTCCCATAACTTTTCAGTGGTGTCGGTCGATACATTCGTGACCTCCACGACCAGTGTCACGGTGTCCCCGACAGATATGCTTACAGGATCGACATCCACAACCTCCAATTCCAGTGCGAAGTCCTCCGCGGCTGCTTGAAGGCCCATAGGAGCGAAGAGAAATATTATTAGCAGTAGTAGAGGCAATACGGCCTTAATATTCATAGGAACACCTTAACATAAGATTTTGTATAAAAATATAAACTTTCCTATGGGCCATTATCATTCCTGTATCGAGGTGTACAAGTTAAATATTTATACGTTGTTCATAATCTTATCAAGAAAATCGTTTTTATAATAGGTGAATTGATGGTCTCCAAGAAAGAAAAGAAAGAAGAGGCAAAACAACAGAAGTTAACAAAGCTCAAGAAAAGGAAACTTGAAAAACATAAACGCAAACAGATGGAGAAGAAGTTCCTATACAGAAACAAGTCGGTCATCTTGGGCATCTCTGCAATAATTGTCCTGATACTCGGTTCGTTCGGCGCTTATTCAATATATGAATACACTCAAGAAGGGAAATCCATCGTGAACCTGGGCGATGAGGTGAATTTCAACTTCATATGCTATTATGATAACGGTTATGTCATCGACCACACGTTGGTCTCCACGCCAAACGATGTCACGGTGGACACGGACCTGGGTGGTGACCAGCTGAAAAACTCACAAAGCCTCCTGATTGGTGGTTACCAGACCGTGAGCGGGGTGCTTATCCCACTTTACTGGAACGATGAGATGTTCCTGGAGGAAAAGAAGGGGGAGACTTTCTACATATCGATCCCTGCTGAGGACGTGTACGGCCCTGATTACAGCCCAATAACGGAGGCGGAGAGACTCTTCAACGTGTCAAGGGAGACAGAGATGGACAGGTACGGCTCGATGGACCTTGACGAATTCGAGGAGGATTACGGCACCCCTGAGGTTGATATGGAACTTGAGATCGACGATTACAATGTCAAGATCATCTCGGTTGGGGATGACACGGTCGAGTACGAGTTCATGTATGAGGAAGGGGACTCCATAATGTATGAGTATGGGAGCGGCCAGATCACGGACAAGACCGATGACAAGTTTGTGATCTTTTACGATGGCACTACGGACGAGGTGTTCTACGCCCTCGTAGGTTCGGTGTACCTTCCCGTGCACATTAAGGAGGTCACAGATGACGAGCTTGCCATCGAGGTGGACCATTACAATTACAAGGTACTGATAGACAACATAGACAAAGACGTCATAGACCAGGACGACTGGAGCATATCGGACGGGGATTTTGTCATAGTCAGGTACATAGGGTACTATGAGGGTGGCGAGGTGTTCGCTTCCTCGATCACAGACGATATAGAGCTTACCAGTGACCTGCCGCTTGATGACACCTACGAACATGAGCCACTATACCTTACCGTTACCCCCGGAACGACCATAGATGGCACCAGCACCGTGATCGAAGGTTTCAACGATGCGTTGAAGGGGATGGTCGCTGGCGAGGAAAAGACGATAGAGGTGCCGCCGGAGGAAGGATACGGGGAGTATGATGAAAGCCTCGTCGAGGAGATCAACTACCTGGTGGGCGTCTATGACCTGATAGAGGTCGTTCCAAAGTCTGTCACAATGACACTTGAGGACTATATCGAGCAATATGAAAGCGAACCTTATGTGGGAGACACGATAACATACTCGTACGGCACTGGAATGATCACCGATGTCGAGGATGGTGTCACGATAGAACTAGAACTAGTGGAAGAGGACGAGTTCTATTACCACAACGTAACTGCCATGGTAATCGATGAGGATGACGAGACCATAACGATAGAACATTATCCGATAGACGGAGGCTTTGTTTACACTGACGTGCTAGAACTGGCCTACGTGTCAGTCCAAGATGACACCTTCACGATAGAATATGACCCAGAGGAGTTCGAGGTGGGCGGGTCGTTCAGTAGCGGGACTATCACAGAGGTAGGCGAGGGCTCGTTCACTGTGGATTACAATCACAGCATGGCGGGAAAGACACTGTACTTTAGGATAAAGGTCATGGACTTCCGAAAGGTGAGTGATTGAAAAGGAACGAGGTGGTAGGGGTCATAGAGGAATATGCCCCCCTTGACCTCGCGGAATCCTGGGACAACTGTGGGGTGCTTTTGGAAGGGAAGGAGCACGTATCAAGCGTCTCCGTGATGCTCGATCCCACGATCGATACGTTGGAAGCCGCCAAAGGGGACATCATACTGAGCCACCACCCGTTGATATTCTCGCCTCTCAAAAGACTGGAGCGTGACATGCTCCAAAAGGCAAAGCTCCTGCTTTCCAGGGAACAGACGTTCTACGCCGCCCACACCACCCTTGACTATGCCCCATATGGAGTATCATGGTCGCTGGCCCAGAGGATAGGCCTGATGGAGGACGATGATTCATCCCCCCAGATAAGGACCGGCAGCTTCACCTATGGATCGGTCGAAGAGCTCTTGGATGTCCTCAGGTCCAGCTTGGGGAACAAGGTGTTGAAGGTCGTTGGAAAGAAGGATGAGATAGGGAAGACGGCGATTCTCCCAGGTTCGGGCTTCGGCGAGGAGATGATCGAGAGGTGCTACGACCTGGGCATCGATACGATGATATCCGGCGACCTGAAGCACCATCCTGCCATGAAGGGATTGGACCTTGGCATGACGCTGATCGATGCGGGCCACAGGGAAACCGAGCTTCCGGGCATCGAGCGTGTTGCAGAATATCTTGACAGACGCCTCGATGGGGTGGATGTGGAGCTCATATGCCCTGTTGAACCCTGGTCGTACGAGATCGACAGTTCCCCTCTTTAATCACGATCATACTGTCAAGAAAATATAACGTCCCGAAAAATAAAGGCGCCCTCTCTGTTCAAGAAACGTTATTGGTGTCTTGCAGACATGAATCGGTCATTCCATATGAAATGTCTGCCATTTTGATCGGTCGTGGAATGAGTTGCAGTGCCGGGGGCGGGACTTGAACCCGCGGCCTCTCGATTTCCCAGTTATCGCGCCTTAGACGTTATGAATCCAAATGCTAAGAACTTATGAGTCGAGCGCTATAACCAACCTAAGCCACCCCGGCAAGGAGCTAATAAGAATTTGTGAACCTTTATATAAAGTTTTTGGAATCGCCTTTCCTCGGAAAATTATAAATCGATATCATGGCAAGTCATTCCATGAAAGGCTATGTTCATGCCTATTTCGGGGACGGTGTCGGAAAGACCACAAGGAGCGTGGGGCTCGCCGTGAGGGCGTCCGGAGCGGGGAAGAAGGTATTTTTCTTTCAATTTCTGAAAGATGACACATCCTCCGAAGTGGCAGTGCTTCGATCTCTCCCGAACATAGAATACGGTTGCACGGGGACCCTTGGATTCATCTTCGACAGGCAACCCACGGAAGAGGAGATAAAACTGGCAATGGATGGAGTCGGGACGTGCAAAAAGGCCCTTAATGGGGGATATGACCTTGTTATCGCCGACGAGATACTGAACGTGCTCAGTCTGGGGCTCGCGGGAGAGGACGACATGGGCGACATGATATCAGGAAAGGGCAACTCGGTCGAGCTTGTAATGACCGGAAGGGCCTGCCCAGGACCCATATTGGAAAGATGTGACTACGCAACAGAGTTCAAAAATGTGAAACACCCCCATGAGGGGGGTTTGAGGGCAAGAATGGGAATAGACTGTTGATCTATTCCGACTTCTGCCAGTCTTTGATAATGTCCTTGAAGGAAAGCACCTTCAGATGAAGGGGCTTCTTCGTGATGTTGCCCGTCTTGACACCGACAAGGTACTTAACGTTCCTCTCACCGGCTATGTCGACAAGCCTCTGCGTTATGACGCCATCGAACACGACGGCATCCACATCATCAGTGTACTTCATCGCATCGACAAGGTCCCTCACAGAAACCTTCATCTTGACATTGCCATCCTTGTCAAGCACATAGGCGTCAAGGGTTCCCGGAAGTTTCTCTATGATCTCCTTGAACTGCTGAAGATCGGCATCGTCCTTTGCGTCAGGCTGGGCCTCCTTTATCTCCTTGACATCGTTGTTCTTCATCGGTTTCCTGCTCTTTGGGCCGGCCGGCCTTGGAACCAGCTGCTGCTGTTCCTGTTGCTCGCCCTGTTCCTGGGGTTGGTATGATGATGAACTGGATGGGGAGGAGCGGGATTCCGAACGTTCGAAGATCTCATTGAGCGCCTGTTCGGCCGAGACCTTGTTCCTCAACGCCTTGAATACCTCTTTCCTTGTAAGATCCTCGACTTCCTTTCCAGGTGGCGCCCTGGCAAGATTGTCTATCTCGCCGAGCTCCATCAGTTCCCTGAGTATGAGCTCGCCGCCCCTGTCGCCGTCGATGAAGGCAGTCACTGTCTTCTCCTTTGACAGCTTTATGATCGTGTCAGGCACGGATGTGCCCTCCACCGCAATGGCGTTCTTGATACCGTACTTTAAGAGATTGAGAACATCCGCCCTTCCCTCGCAGACTATGATGGCGTCCGAATCGTCTATGTTGGGCCCCGCAGGAAGGCTCTCAGAACCGTACTTCGTTATCTGTTTAACCCTCACGGCCTGTTTGACCTCTTCGGTAAGCTCCTGGGTCTCGGGGACCTCTCGGTCCATCATATCCTTGAGTATCTCCTTCGCCCTGTCGACAACATAGGCACGTTTGGAAGACCTTACGTCCTCGATCTTGTTCACGTTGATCTTGGCCTCACATGGCCCCACCCTGTCGATGGTCTCCAAGGATGCCGCAAGCACAGCCGTCTCTATCTTGTCAAGTGAAGATGGTATAGAAATGCTGCCAAAGGACTTTCCGCCCTTTGAGTTTATACTGACCCTTATCCTACCTACCCTGCCGGTCTTTTGCAGTTCCCTAAGGTCAAGGTCATCGCCTAGGAGCCCCTCTGTCTGTCCGAAGATCGCGCCCACCACATCAGGCCTCTCAACTATTCCCGAGGCGTTTATATTGGCTTGTATGATGTATTTTGTGGTACCGATCTCGTTCTTAAGGGTGACATCAGTCTTTTTCTCTTTATCCTGGTTAACTTTTAATTCTAAGTTTTTCTTTGATTTTATGAAACACACCCCCAATGATAGGTCGCAAGAAATAGATTTACAAATATTGGGTTTTCACATTACAATTTTACGCTTAGGCGAATGAAATGAATGATGAATCTGTAATCTGAAATCTTACGACACAGTTATGATATGTCATAATACCTATTTCTGGTCAGATAGATATATTCTGTGTGATATATTAATCTTTTGGTATTATTTATGATGATAAGAAGAAGAGAATTTATTTAAAAACTTATTGGTAGTTCCTCTTTGAGAAAAATGTCCCAAATCATCTCATATTGTTCCTTATTAAGGACAATACGTCCTCTTTTTTGGCTGATACGCCAATAGATTTTTCCCTGTTCAGTGCGCCGCCGATAATCCACGAGTCGCCAAGTTTCCTGAAGAAGGATAATACCTCCTCATTGGCCTTTCCCTTCTGCGCCTTCGAGGTGATCTTGAATTTGAATCTTTGACGCCATTCATCCCATACGATGGAGAACTGCTTTGAGTTCGGGACCACCTCTATGTCAACTGTGACCGTTCCTTCGGCTTCGGTGATGGCATTCTCCATCATGGTATCACTGTAAGGGGGTAATGTTGCCCGTCACACTAACATCCAAGATTCATTGTCCGGGAATCCTCTCTCCATCAGATAACTCTCATGGCGGGCTGTCCTGTATCGGGGTTGACTGCCGGATCATCTCAGGCCAAAGCTAAATCACCGTAGGACCCATAACGATACAAGGCTGCAGAACAGCGGACTCCAATATACAAAACATATATAAATAGATTAGCCTTTGAATGCACCATGAAAAAGGTGGGAATGGGGGTAGACTTCGATCCGGTGCACAGAGGGCATATCCATCTGATCAACGAGGCCAAGAAACTGGGAAAGGTCTACGCCTACATAAATGAGGACTTCACCGCGCATCACGCGCATCCCTTCCTCAGCTATGAGGCGAGGGCGGAGATATGCGAGGCCCTCGGTGTGGAACCTGTTCCCGTGAGCGGATTGCACTACAGGCTTCCGCTATCATACACCGTACCAATACGGATCCATATATTGGCCAATGACGGGATGACGGACATCATGGACGCCGAGGCGTCCCACCTTCCAAAAGAGGAGATATTCAGGCTTGCAAGTATGTTTGCAGAAAAAGAGATGCTCATGGGCATTCCAAGGGAGTGGCCGGACAGGAATCTGATAAGGTGGATAGCGGCCAATGACCTGTATGGCATGAGGCACAAGAGGAAGATGGATTACCATATCACTCCCACTTACAAGATAGACAACGAGACCGTCTCGGGAAGGTACATCAGGAAAGCCATACTGGAAAGCGGCAGGATAACCGCCCCCGTCAGGCACCTGATACCCTCCCAAACGGAGAAAATCATCGAAAGGGAGATGAGGGAGGGCAACCTGCAGGGGGGCAGGGACCTCGATACGCTCCTCCATGTTGCAAACAAGTATTCCAAGTCAAAGCTCCTGAAGATCGCCAATATCAATGTCGAGGCGGCGGAGAAGCTCGTGACTGGCAGGCCTTACGATGATGAGGAAAAGCTCTACTATCCCCTGAGAAGGGCGGGATACCAGCATGTCCTGTCTAATCTGGCCATCTCGTGCATGGAGAAGAAGGTGACCAGAAAGGAGGTGGCGCAGCTCATTGCCAACTATACGAAAAAGGGCATCACACCTAAGGACCAGACTATTGAGAATCTTGTGGAGAGGGCCCACTTCGTCGCCAGGGCGTCAAGACTGACCGATGCGAATCGGGCTGATTCCATATTCCGCGCAGGGATAGGGGACTTCTGGAACGAGAACTTCAAGGACCTATCTCAACTGTCGGGTGTTGACATAGGAGAGCTGAAAGAGCTGAGGAGGAAGATCGAATACCGGCAGCCGCCCGAGAGCCTGCTTGCCGGGATCAAACTAAGTTTCTCCGACTTCAAGAAGATAGACCTCGGCACGAACTGCGACATATCCGCAAGGGGTTCTGAGCTGACGGCAGAGCTGAGAATTCCAAATAAGGTCATGGTAGGGGCGCTTAGGCTGCCTGCCGAAGAGGTCACGTTCCTGAGATTCCTCTTGGACTCCCAATTGGTGCCGATATCCAGCAAGGTCGAGATGCCCGAAGGCAAGATTCGGATAAGGATAGGCTACGGACTGACTATGTAGTTCCTATCCGCGGTCCTTAGCACCATTACCTCGTCGCCCTGGGCAATGCCCTCTGGCAGGTCCCCTTTCTCCATGTCGAACGAAGAGTATCCATCCATCACCATGATCTGGCAACCTCCCTCGTCAAGGGATACGACCATGGCCTTGGAGAGTTCCGGCCCCTCTATCAGGCGCAGATTTCCCTGTGAGGACTCCTTCTCTATCTTCTTGAAGTCCAGCGCCAGCGTGGTGTCGAAGTTGCCGAGCGTCACCTTGTCGATGGAATGCTTTATCTTCCATAATCTGTCATCGTACAGGACGAATCGCCCTTCCTCGAACTGGGAGAGTCTTAGGACCACGGTGGCCCTGTACCTTGCCTTGCCTTCCTGCCTGTCGTATCCGGTAAGCCTGTATGATTCGGATACGCCGCCTCCGTACTCCTTCTGCAATGCCCTTGCAAGCTTCTTTGTGAACTTCAGCGAGCCCATCTGGAAGTTCGGCCCCTCCTTCTTTTTTATGACCTTCGTTACGAAGGCCATGCTGTTCTTCTCAAGCTCCTGGGCAGACATCCCATTCACTTTCCCAACGAAGAAATCGGACTCCTCGGAGGTCAGGAATCTTTCCTCCCGCCTTATCTGGAAGGTCGCCTCATAGTATCCCCCGTACATCTTGGAACATCTGGGGCAGGTCGTGTATCTTGGATGAACCACGAACCTGTGCCTTTCACGCCTGGGCACCTTTGAATAGGCATCGGGAAGGCCATATGACTCGGCCTCAACATCAATATATTCCTCGTGAGCGTCAAAATCGTAGCGTACCTGTATCTTCAGGTCCTCGGGTTCTGTCAACGCGTCGGTGAATACGACCTTCCTCTTTCCGGCGGCCTGGACTATCAGTCCCTCGATGATGTCCTCGATGACGCTGAACTCCTTCCATTCGCCAAGAAGGAACGTGTCGCAGTTGCTGCAGATTGTCACGTCGTATTTGGCTTCCATGGGGAACAAGCGAGATAGTTCAGAATAGCAATCGGGACAGAGCCCATCGATGAGCTCACATTCCCTTCCACACTTATAGCAGAACATTCACTCACACTGTAACCATTTGTGCGTGCCTGGTAGAGCCGATGTTGAGTATGTTGTCCTCGTCTATGAACTCGCATTCAACAGCTCTTCTGATGCTCTCATGTCCAACGATGTTCAAGATGGAAGCCAACTTCAGGAACTTTTCCAGCTCATCCATCTCGATGAGCTTTCCCTTATAGAAGGATTCGTTCACGAACAGCTTCAGTCTGCCCTCCTTGAACTCCTTGCCCAGCACATCCTCGTCGCATACTGCCACAAGCACATCGTTACAGGCCTTGTGAACCTTTACATAGACCTTCATCAGATCACTAGATGTTCTTGATAGGATGCTTGGCGCCGCATGCCTCACACCTAAGGAAGTATATCCGTCCTTCCTTTATTATCTTTGTGTCAGGTTTGTCGCATTCGGGGCACAGGACATAGTTATCGGCATATTTCTGGACCTTGTCCTGTATGAAGTTCTGGGAGAACTTTCCTTGGAAGACGGCCTGTGAACCCTCTATGTTCCCAGATGTTGCCATCTCGCCAAGCAGGAACTTCATGAAATGATTCTCATCTCTCCTGAATATGCCTATCAGCTCCCTGAAGTTCTTGATGATCGTCTTGTTTCCCACGGTTATCGTCTTGATCTTGGGCATCTCGAACCTTGAGCCCTCGAACAGATTCTTTGGCAATGAATCCCTTGCCTGATCCAATAATTTCTCATAATCATAATCCGACATAATCTCACCTTATAATCACTCTCCAAGTCCCATTTATAAACTTTCACCATTACCGGAGGCGGCCAAATAGAGAAAATGTTATATAAAACGTGCCAGAATAATGGTGAGGGGTTCTCACGATTCCAATGGAGGCCGATCTTTGAAGGAAATTGTGAATATCCGCCCACACCACCTATTGTGTATAATAAACTTCGATGGGTTAGGATATAGCACAGAGTTCGTGGAGAAACTGAGAGTCGTAAAGGAAAAGATAGATGAAGACTCGATTGTCATAAGGTTGACCGAGGGCCAGGACGACATCTGCAAGACATGTCCGAACAGGATGAAATGCAGCCAAATGAACTACACCAGGATCCTCGACAAAAAGGTGATGATAGCGACAGACCTGGAGTATGGCAAAGAATACGGGGCGGCCAAGTTGATAGACATCATCAAGAGCAAGATTACATGGAACCTGCTTAACATGATATGCGAAAACTGCGCTTTTTATTATAAATGCAAAAAGATTTTCCTGAACAAGATGCCGATCTCCAACGGGAACTGTTGTTGATTGCATATTTTTAACGCCACCAGATAGAAAGATATATAATATCAACTGTGTTTCTATACTAGTATTTTCAGTGGGGGCCGTGGGGTAGCTTGGCCCATCCTTTGGGGTTCGGGGCCTCAAGTCTCGAGTTCAAATCTCGACGGCCCCACCAAATCACTGAACAGAACCAAGTCTTTGCTCCTGTTTGGGCAAACAAAAGCGAGTAATCGTCTACCTGATTTTATGTTACCGATTTTAAAACGAATTATGCAAGGTCATATTGAGCTTTTCAGCTCGTCCTTAAATTTAAAGCATGTCTCAACTGAGAAAAGTCAGGCCTTTCGTGGCGGGCTTCCTAAATAATGTTGATGTTGAAACATTTGCATAAGAGACGGACCGGTATAAATAGGGCGGAATGGATGTTTTTATTTATCCCACACGGATACAATGATATAACGAAGAAGGTAAGGTATGTGTGATAGGGGGTAAGCCGTATTATGGATTACATAAAGCAGAATAAGCAAGCGTGGGAAGAGGCCTTCGACCATAGGCGCCCCGACTGGGGGGAGGAAAACTACAAACGCCTTCGCAATGAACAACTACCGTTCTTCTGCGCTGATATGGTTGCAGAACTAAAGGCAATCGACTTTGAGGATAAGACGGTCGCCCAATTTTGCTGCAATAATGGCCGTGAACTGCTGTCACTTATGCAGTTGGGGGCACAGCGGGGCATAGGATTCGATATCGCAGAGAACATCCTTCAGCAAGCAAGGGAAACTGCCATAAAAGCGGGAATCACCAACTACGAATTTGTCAATGCCAACATTTTAGACATAGACGGCCGATACCACAACTCTTTTGATTTCGTCTTGTTCACGATTGGCGCGATAACATGGTTTCAGGACTTGAAACCGCTATTTAAAAAAGCATCAGATTGCCTGAAACCCAATGGCATTATGTTGATCCACGACTTTCATCCATTCATGAACATGCTTCCCATGCCAGGCGAACCCGACTTTAAATCAAATCAATTGGACAAGATCACATATCCATACTTCAGGAACGAGCCGTGGATAGAGAATAAAGGCATAGGATATATGTCGGAGAAATATGAGTCAAAAACGTTTACCAGTTTTTCCCATACATTATCTGACATCATTAATGCAATTCTTTTCTCGAAAATGAGCATGATGAAACTGAACGAATATGACTATGATGTTGGCTTAACTAATATTTATGATAACAAAGGCTATCCTTTATCATTTATACTCCTTGCGAAGAAATCATGACCTCCACCACACGGACGTTATAAACTCGCAGGGATGGTCTGCGCCTAGAAACTCTCCGATCGGCACTGTGGTAAAAGCGCCGTATTGACATGGCGGAGTGTCGATACCATAAAATACGCTCAGATGTCCAGGACCGTGAAAACGCCGACTGTCGCAGATTTCCGTGTCCGGGCCCGGATGTGTTCCGGTAGTGTGGTTGCAATTTCCTGCATTTGTATAGAATGATTTTTTAAGTCAAGTTGGTTTAACCATTAAAGATTTAAAAGTCAAGGCAAGATGGTATCTATGGATAGGCCACCCATATCTTCGTTCGTGATAGATGAGTCCAAACTGCCCAAGGATGTCATTATATATGGGAAGGGGGACGAAGGAGGCAAGGCCAAGGGCATAATATTCGCCATGGATGGATATGACAACGCCTTGCATGAAACTCCGTACTCTGACAGTGTCTTCTTCCCTAGGTCATATATCATCAGGACCGATTATTTCGACTCGTTCATGGAGACCAACTCCCTGCAGGGCGTCATCAACAGAAAGTGTCACAGACTGCTAAGCGTAAAGGAGATGAACCAGAAGTTCATGGAGGCCGAGATCCCCGACGACCTTAGAGAGGTCATCTACGACATCCTCGAAAGGGAGACGGAACCGCTCATAGTGAGATCGTCCTCCGTGCTTGAGGACAATCTCAAATACTCTTTTGCAGGGATCTACGAATCCCTCTTCACATCCAACAACGGAGTTCTGGAATACAGGGTCAAATCCATCGAGAACACCATAAAAAGGGTCTATGCATCAACTTTCAACAACAATGCCAAGGAATACAGGAACAAACACAAGATACCATGGAAAAACGAGAAGATGGCACTGTTGATACAGAACGTCATAGGGCAGAGATATCAGACGGGATACCACTATCCAACCATAGCGGGCGTGGCATTCTCCAGGAACTATTACCCTTGGAACAACAGGATAGAGATGAACGACGGTATGGGAAGGCTTGTCATAGGCCTGGGGACGAGGGCCGTCGGCAGGAGCTATGCGAGGATGTTCTCCCTCTCAAACCCGCAATTGAGACCCGAAGGTTCTGTTGTAAGCGAGATAATAAGATACTCCCAAGACAAGGTCGATGTGCTGGACATAGCATCTGACGAGCACATATCCGTGGACATAGATGACCTGAAGGGGGATATGAACGACATGTACATCTCGTGCTCCACGCTCAAGGAAAACCAATATCTTGTTCCGACGGGCAAGGCAATCTCCAAGGACGAGAGGATACTGCCCACGTTCAACAAGATCCTGAACTCGGAAAGATACTTTCCATTTGTACCGATAATGGACAGCATGCTGAAAAATCTGGAGAAGTACTCCGGGACACCAATCGACATCGAGTTCGCAATAAACTTCGATGGAAAGGGGTCTGGAAGATTCTACCTGCTACAGCTCAGAGCGCTGGTGGGCAGGCCGGAACATAGGAAGATAAGCATCCCCAAGGTTCCCAAGGAGAATGTCATCATCAAGAGCAAGAACGTGCTGGGAAACGGGTTCAGGTACAACATACCGCATATTGTCTACGTCCCGCCGCATGTGTTCAACTACGACTCCTCTTTCAAGATAGCGAGGGAGATCGGCAGGATAAACGAGATACTGGGCAAGCAAAGGTATATACTGATAGGCCCAGGAAGATGGGGGACGTCTTCACCGGAACTTGGAGTGCCCGTGGAGTACAGCGAGATATCCAACGCCGTTGTCATAGTCGAGCTCTCAACGAACAATACGGATCCCGAACTCTCATTCGGAACGCATTTCTTTGGGGACATGACAACATCAAAGACCCTCTACATCCCGGTGTTCATGGAAAGGGGAGGGGAGATAAACTACGAGTTTTTCGAGAAGCAACCCAACAGGTTCACATCGGATCTCGTGAAGCTCATCACGATGAAACCAGGTTTCAAGGTGTATGTGAGCGGCGAGAAAAAGACCGGAATGATATGTTTGCAATGAGGTGGGCCCGCCGAGATTTGAACTCGAGACCTCCCGGTTATCAGCCGGACGCTCTAACCAAACTAAGCCACGGGCCCACAGAATTGACCAATCTGACTCTAGGTCTCCTCGCTAAAAGAGATAGTATATGTTTTTAAATTTTTCTACATTGGAACGTTGTGGGCGTTTCAAAGCAAAGTTGATCCACAATGCGAAAAACAGGATCATGGTCGATATGGGCATGCATCTGCGAATGGCAATTCCAGACCCAATATGCTCTTATCGATGATATTGGAAAAACTCCCTTTCCAGGAATCTCGATGTCCTATCTGAAGGAAAAAGACCAATCCCATGTGTGTTGTGGGCCAATGCAGATTGTCATTTTATCAAAAAAATACTATAATATAGGAAATAATATCACACAAAATCTTATAAATGTACTATTATACGAATTAACTTATTGTGATAATATGGTAAAACTCATTTTTCTGGGAAGCGGCGGCGGCCGCTTCATGACGATCACCCAAAAGAGATACACGGGCGGTTTCTTCCTTGAGGATGGGGTCAAGGTACACGTAGACCCGGGACCCGGTGCTCTTTTGAAATCATGGGAAAACGGATTGGACCCCAGGGAACTGGATGCCCTCCTAGTCTCCCATTCCCACATAGACCATTGCAACGATGCAAATATAATGATAGAGGCAATGACCAATGGTTGCACCTCGAAGAGGGGGACCATTGTGGCTTCCGACAGCGTGATTAACTCTGACTCGAGGATCATCCTGGAGAGATACTTCGACGCCCTTGAACGCATAGAGCTACTGAAACCGGGAGAGAAGACATTGATAGAGGACCTGGAGGTCACAGGCACTCCCACGATGCATTCCGATCCAAGCACCATTGGATTCAGGTTCGAAACCTCGGCGGGTGTGGTATCGTACATATCCGACACACAGTTCTTTCCAGACCTCCAAAAATGGCACGAGGGTGCAAGGGTTCTGATACTCAGCATCACCAGGCCTGCCAAGAACAGGATCCCATATCACCTTAACACCAATAACGCCATACGATTGGTCAGGGACATCAACCCCGAAATCATGGTCATGACGCACATAGGGATGAAGCTACATATGCAGGGCGCCGAGGCAGACCTCAAGGAGATAGAGGATGCAACAGGTGTGAAGACGATGATAGCTTCCTGTGGCAGAAAGCTTTTAATTGATAAGAGTTCAATCACCAAAAGTTTATGATAAGTGATTCAAATGATCCCAAAGAACTATGATATCAAGGATGTTGAGAAAAGATGGCAGGACAGATGGGAAGTGGAAAAGACCTACAGATTCGATTTCAAGTCCAATAAACCAATATACTCCATCGACAATCCTCCAAGATACGCTTCGGGCGCCCTGCATATAGGGCATGCCACACACTACTCTCACATTGATATGATAGGGCGTTACAAGCGCCTGATGGGATATAACGTCTTTTTGCCATTATGCTTCGATGTAAACGGCATGCCGATAGAGGTAAATGTGGAAAAGAAGTACAAGATAAGTCCAAAGGACATGCAGCGTTCGGAGTTCACGGCCATCTGCAGCGAGTTCGCTAACAACAACATATCAGACATGATAAATCAGTTCAAGATACTCGGATGCTCCTTTGACCCGTCTATATATTACCAGACGGATGCCGAGTACTATAGAAGAATAACGCAGATAACATTCCTAAAAATGCTTGAGAAGGGCATGGTGTACAAGGCGATGCATCCCGTCAACTGGTGTACCAGGTGCGTCACCGCCCTGGGCGATGCGGAGATAGAGTACCAGGATAGGGAGACTATGCTCAATTACATCAAGTTCTATCTCGTCGATCAGGACGTCGAGGAGAACGAGGTCATCAAGTTCGACCACAAGGGACCCTATGTGACGGTGGCCACAACAAGGCCCGAACTGTTGCCCACATGCCAGATAGTGGCTGTTCATCCCGAGGACAAGAGATACGAGGCCATCCTGGGAAAGACTCTGAAGACCCCCATCTTCAAGAGGAAGGTAAAGGTCGTGGCGGATGAGAAGGTGGAGATAGAGTTCGGTACCGGAGTGGTCATGATATGCTCCATCGGCGATAAGGACGACCTAGAGTTCATATACAAATACAATCTGGAATTCGAGAAGGGCATCGACGAAGAGGGAACGATGACGGACATCTGCGGCCTCTACGAGGGAATGAGCACCATCGAGGCCAGGGCCAAGATAGTTCAGGATATGCAGGACCGGGACCTTATCATAAAAAGGGAATCAATACCGCAGAACGTCGGTTCATGTTGGAGGTGCCATACACCTGTGGAGTTCCTGGTAAAGGAACAATGGTTCGTCAAGGTAATGCCATACAAGGATCTGATCCACGAGGCCGCCAACAAGATAAAATGGTACCCATCATGGATGAAGGTAAGACTCGACCAGTGGGTGGACTCGCTATCATGGGACTGGGTAATATCGAGGCAGAGATACTTCGCAACGCCCATACCTATATGGGAATGCAAATCCTGTAAGAAGATAGTGCCCGCCAAGATAGAGAACTGTTATATCGATCCCTTGGAAACCGACCCGCCAATGCAGTTCTGTCCTGATTGCGGAGGGGTTCTTGAGGGAAGCAGCGAGGTCTTCGATACATGGATGGACTCGTCGATATCCGCCCTTTACAACACATTCTGGTACCGCGATGAAAACACATTTAAAAAGATGTATCCCATGTCGATCAGGACCCAGGCCCACGATATCATACGTACATGGGCATTCTATTCAATTCTTAGATGCACCCTTTTGACAGACAGCGAACCTTGGGACAGCATCTTCATAGACGGACACATACTGGCGCCGGACGGCCGCTCGATGCACGCCTCATGGGGAAACGCCATCAATCCGTTGGAGATCCTCGATGAGCACGGTGCCGACCCCTTCAGGTACTTCGCCACCACCAGGGCACTGGGCGAGGACAGCGCATTTTCGTGGAAGGAGATAACCCATGCCTCCAGATTGATAAACAAGATATACAACATAGGCAAGTTCTTGGCGTCTTCAGACTCGGACGGACCGATAAGGTTGATGGACAGGTGGATCGCCAGCGAGCTGGCCATCACCATAAAGAACGTCGAAGAGGCCATAGAGAACTATCAGTTCTCAAATGTGATAAGAGAGGCAGAGGGATTCATCTGGCATATCTTCGCAGACAATTATCTCGAGATTATCAAGTACAGGCTCTATGATAAGAGCCTCCCGAGCGGATACATCAGGAAGGTGTTCGACGATGCACTCAAGTTGATGGCGCCCATCATGGTGCATGTCACAGAAGAGGTCCACAACCATATCATGGGTGAAACAGGCAGCATCCATACCTCGAAATGGCCTTCGGATTACGAAGTGGACGAGAGGGCTTTGAAGATAGGAAGATTCGCAAAGGACCTCGTTTCTGAGATAAGAAGATACAAATCCGACAACGGGATGCCCCTTAACAAGGAGATAGAGAAGATAACGATATATACCCAGAACGACATCTCGGAGATCCTCGAGGATGTAAAAGGTGCCATGAACATCAAAGAAATAACGATAAGCAAGGATACCCCCGAGTTCGATGAGGTCATATCCGACATAACCCCCAACTTCGCGCTTATAGGCCCCAGGTTCGGGAAGGACACCAACAAGGTGGTGGAACTGCTCAAGGTCCCGGAGAACGCAAAGAGGATCATGGAAGAGGGGAAACTGGATATAGAAGGCCTTAGCCTGCACAAGGAATATATCTCAAAGGTCGAGAGGGCATACCAGCAAAAAGGAGAGAAAGTGGAGCTTATCGAAAGCTCCGAGTTTATAGTCAAGGTCTGTTGAAGGACCTCTATTCCTTTATTATCTCGCTTGTCCACCCTGGGATGCCGGGGTTGCTTCCCTCATTAAGCATTTCCTGCCATTCCTCATCTGTCAGCCTGTTATCAAGGGGCTGCTTGAACTCATAGTAGGAGAACACAGGGCCCTGCACCACAAGAACCTCACCGTCTATCTCTACTATTACATAGATGGTATATGGGTACCCGACAGCTTCCTCAAGTACCATATAAGAGTTCACATCGGTATGCACATCGGCGACCAACGCTATCGACGAATCTGCCTCGGACTCAAGTTCGTTGCTGACCTCGGCGGAGAACGTGGTTATGCTCTCAAGATAGGTGCCTATGTCGTTTATCAGCTCGAATTCGTTCTCTGTAAGCGACTCCGAGGAGATCTCCTTCTCCGATATCTCTATCAACGACACAAGAAGGGAATCAAGCCCATCGTACTTTTGCTCAAGTTCGCTGGTGAGAAGGTCCCTTTCTGCCAGCCCGTCCCTGGCCATCCTTGTCAGGGCCAGCAGGCGGGAGTACATATATGGTTGCGGTTCCACATAACCGAGGGAGCTGTACTGTGGAGGCATCGATGTCGCCTCAAAGGTGTAGGACTGCTTTGCATAGAGTATCGTGTCATGCCTAAGCTCCGCCCAGGAACCCAGGGCCGTGTTGAGCTCCTTCAGCTCCCACATGTCCGATTGCATGAAGGACGGCCACCCATCCTCTGCCTCGTCTGATAACGACTCCAGGGTGTAGAGCCATGAGATATAGAGATTCTTGGTCCAATCCTCTATAGTATACTCGCCGATCTCATCCTTTAGCATCTCTATCTGGGAATCATAGTTCACGTAGTCTGTGTCGCCCTCCTCTTCAAGGATCTCGGAGGCGTTGTCAAATCCCAATACGCTGAAGATGTCCAGGCCGCGGGGGAATCCCCTTATGGGTCCTGCGTCGCTATATACCAACGTGAAAGGTTCGTCATCCCCATAGTAGGTCAGCACATTGTTGTAGACAAGTTCAAAGAACATGTATGAGTCGACGATGAATCTCTGTCCCATGAATCTCAAGCCCTTTGTCTCGTCCTCCATGTCGTCCTGGTCCGTTATGACGCTTGAGTTTATCCTTGGGTCGGGCAGACCCTTCGCCTTTTCCATGAACTGTTGAAATAGATCGTCGTCGTTCACATCCTCCAGTGCCACGGTATCACCATATACCTCGACCATCACCTGCGCGTAGTCGTATATCAGGAGATCGTCCGCATCGCCGACGAAAAACGATGTCGTCAGGTATATGTCGTCCCAAAGGTCCATCGCATCGCTTCCGTCCTCTGTCTGAAGCCCCTGGACCGTCATCACAAGGAGAACTGCAGAGCGGGTCTGTTCAACGTCCTTGAGCCTATATGTCATCCTGCCGTACCACATCATGGCCCGGAAGTAGCGCTCAAGCGTTTCATTTCTCGTGTAATGCCCCCTGGGTTCATACTGGGAATAATCCTCCCTGTAACCAAAGAGGGGAGAGTAGTAAATTCCATCCGTGGCGTTGATGAGCCCCAGTTCGGAATCCACCATATCCTTAACGTACTCAGGTGCTGTGAAGTCCGGGTCCAACAGACTCATGGCCACGGAGAAGAATGCCACATTGAACTTCGCAGATTCCTTGAGATTTCCGTCGCTTGAGGAGTATATCTCCTCTGATCTCTCCAAGATGGCGGCGGTTATGTCCATGAGATCCTCATTGAATCTGTGCATCTCCGCGATTCTTAGGGAATAATCATACAATATATGGAAACTGTGCAAGATGGAATCGCTGGTGACAAATATGGGAACTCCCATATCATTCAACTGATCGTAGTACTCATGGAACAACAGATCAGAGCCTGAAGGAGATATGACGAAACCGTATTGCATCAGCATTGCCTTCTGTTCATCTGAAAACACGTACAGGTCCAGATCCGCATCGCTGAAGTCATAAGGTTCGCTAGCCGGGTCTATCTCCATATCGATCTCTGAATATTCGGAGAAGCTGTCCATGCCATTCAGGGAAAGGGATATCCGTTCATCATCAATGTTTTCATTGCTTGAGATGCATCCCGAGATGGTCACGGTCATCAGCAGCATGATCACCAATATTCTTTTTATCATGGTAACATATCTCATTCCAAGGGATATAATAATTTCTATAGTATTCAATATTCATTGAACTTATGATTGTATAATGTAATATACATGATTATCAATTAGAAATAAAATATAATAGAAATAAACAGAAAAAAGATAATATAAATCGAGATTGATGATTTTTTCTGGAAGAAAAATAAGGATATTATTTCCTCATCTTCGCTTTCTTCTTTTTCCTTCTCATTCTCTTCTTGAGATGTTTCCACCTCATCTTTCCCTTTTTCTTCCACTTTCTAGGCTTCTTTCCCAACTTACCACCTTAAAAAACAAATACATAACATAGTAAAATTGACTTACTTCACTATAAGAAGTCCATATAAAAGGTTTTTGGTATTGGCAAGATGAGGGGGGCCGATCCCACTTTGTCTGTCAGGCCCGATCATTGGAAAAAGGAGCGTCATCGCTCTTGCATACAATGATAAAGTCTTTATTTATTAGGGGTCAGATATGTCTGTGATAACATGGTGGAAATCTCATTGCTGGGCTGTGGCAATATAGCAAGGATCATCTCAAAATACGATGGGGAAATCGTGGTCAAGGCGGTCTACGACAAGGATGGAGGGAAGTCCCGGTCGTTCTCACATGAGTTCAAGGTCAAGAACTGCATGAGTATGGAGGAACTGCTCTCGGTCGATTCGGACATCGTGGTGGAGGCCGCATCGCCACTTGCTGTCAGGGCGGTGGCGATGGATGTCATTAGGTCCGGAAAGGACATGATGATCATGAGCGTTGGGGGGCTCTCTGATGTGAAGTTCAGGAATGAACTTCTAAAGACCGCCAAAGAGCTTCATAGGAAGATATACATACCATCTGGCGCCATCGGAGGTCTGGATGCCCTGTCCTCCACGATGGTGGGCAGATTGGACGGCGTGGTGTTGGAGACCACAAAACCTCCGGGTGCATTGGGTATGGACGTGAAGGAGAGGACCGTGGTATTTGAAGGTTCACCTAAGGAGGCCATAGAAAGATATCCCAAGAACATAAACGTCTCTGTTACCTTGGCAGTGTTCGCTGGCAATGACAAGGTGAAGGTCAGGATAGTAGCCGATCCCGATGCGAAGAGGAACACCCATAGCATCACTATCACGGGAGAGATAGGCGTGTTGAGCTTCGTGTTCGACAATGAGCCTTCACCCAATATGTCGACATCCCTATTGGCCGGATATTCCGCCATTGCCGTCCTAAAAAAAATTGATTCGCCCCTACAGTTCTGAGGATAAATGGATTAGGAAAGTCTTTATAGAATCAGGCCACAATCAGTCTAGATGTTACCGCTCTATGACGAGAATCCCACTTACGAACGGCCATATGTGACCTATGCGATCATAGGTATGAACGCGATAGTGTTCCTGATAATGGTCTTCATAGAATATGGCCTTGGCAAGTATGAACTGGTCAGATTCTACTACGATTGGGCGCTTCTGCCTGCATATGTATGGAACGGCGAAAGGATGTTCACATTGATCACATCCATGTTCATGCACGGGGGTTTTCTGCACTTTGGTGGCAATATGCTCTATCTTTACATATTCGGCAACAACGTAGAGGATTCTATGGGACATTGGAAGTACCTCATATTCTATGTGATATGCGGACTTGCCGCAAGCTACTCACAGATAATAATGGATACAAGCTCGACAGTGCCGATGCTCGGCGCATCGGGTGCGATAGCCGGCGTCCTTGGGGCCTATCTCGTCACGTTCCCAAAGACCAATGTCTATACCCTTGTACTATACATGGTGGCAAAGGTCCCTGCCGTGTTCGTTTTGGGTTTCTGGTTCATTCTGCAGCTCTTCAACGGGCTTGGGTCCATTGGAGTTGAAGGCGGTGTGGCATATTTTGCCCATATCGGAGGGTTCGTATGTGGCGCATTGCTGGCAGGCATCTTCAGAAAGAGGGGATACAAGGCCCAGACCCGTATAAAACAGGATTGGGACAGGGTCTATTATCGATGATCATGGAACAGAGAATGAGAATCTGGCATTTCTAACAAGGTAGCACTCCTCGTTCCCGCAGTAAGGACACCTCCTTATACATAAAATGTCGTTTTCCCTCTCCAGATGCCCGCACTCAAAAAGGCCGCCGCATATGCTGCATGACATGGTGTCCATATGCCCTGTCCTTGAACCGCACTGAAAAAAGAAACGCTAGAGAGCGTTGGTAAAGTAAAAATTTATATATCATCAAGATTCCTCAAGGGTGATTACATGAAACTTGAGAAAAAAGTTGACGATCTTGATATTACTTCACAGAGCACTGTGGATGACATAACCAAGCAGATGTTCGCGGCAGGGGGATTCACCGGACAGAAGTTCTCATTGGCCGTGGACATCCTGGAGAGAATGGCCAAGGAAGACTGTGTGAACTTCCTGTCTTTCCCTGCCTGCATCATATCCACAGGCACCAGGGGGATCATCAAGGACATGATAAAGAGAGGGCTCTTCTCCGTGGTGATAACCACATGCGGCACCCTGGACCATGATCTGGCAAGGATATGGAGGGACTACTATCATGGTTACTGGGACGCCGATGACGCCAAGTTGCATCGGGAAGGCGTCAACAGGCTAGGGAATATCTTCATCCCGAACGAATGCTACGGAGAGATATTGGAAAACAAGATGAACGAGATGCTGCAGGATATCTATGACGAGGGCGCAAGGGAGATGTCCACATATGAGCTCAACTGGGAGATAGGCAAGAGGATCGATGACAAGGACAGCATCCTCTACTGGGCCGCAAAGAAGGAGGTCCCGGTCATCGTTCCGGGCATTACCGACGGTTCGGTCGGCAGCCAGTTGTTCTTCTTCGCTCAGGACCATGACTTCAAGATAAATCTCTTCAAGGACGAGAAGCTGTTGGCAGACATTGTGTTTGATGCCGGATCGACAGGTTCGCTTATGATAGGAGGGGGAATATCGAAACATCACACCATATGGTGGAATCAGTTCCGTGGCGGCCTGGACTATGCAGTGTACATCACGACAGCGCCCGAGTGGGACGGGTCGTTGTCCGGTGCCAGGGTAAAGGAGGCCGTTTCCTGGGGAAAAGTGAAAGAAGAGGCCAAATATGTCACTGTGGAGGGTGATGCGACAGTGATGCTTCCCTTCATGTATGGCAGTCTTTTGCAAAGACTGTAGCTTTTCGTGAAATACCATCATGGGACGTAGGGGGGCTGTACAATGCAGTATGGTCGTCAAGCGTTGAAGGGCCTGATCCGTTCAATATGCGGTCTTGAACCTCAGGGCGGCTGCAATGCCCCCTATCCCGTTCAACTTGTCCCCACCCTCGTGCGAAGTGGAGATGATATGCGACCTGGTCCCAAACTTCTTTGACATCTTGATTATGTCCTGGACCTCTTCGGAGGTCCTTAGCAGATCGTCCGTGACAAGGACATACTCTGCCTGGGAGGCCTCGATGGCCTCTCTGACCTCCTTTGTGCCGTATACGGCCATGTCCTCAAGGATCTTGCGGAATAGGTCCTCGATAAGCGCTATCTCGTTGGCGACCCTCGACTCCTCATATATCTCCTCCACATACCCCCTTTTGACGACCTCCCATATGCCGGTCCTCCCATTGACCGATATGTTCTTCATGTTCAGCCTTGATGTCAGCTTGGGCATGTTCTCTTTGATCCATGAAAAGAAGTCGTCTTTCACGAACCCCGGGCCGGCCACTATGGCCGCCTTGATCTCGGACTCTGCGAAGATAGACTCTATCTTATCGGCCACCTCCTTGAAGAAAGCCATCTTCTCGCTCTTTCTCTGCGACATCTCCCTCTTGCCAGGTATGTTCCGATTGATGGACGCGATAAAATCTATCCCATATTGTTTGACAATGCCAAAGTCGCTTTCCCCCTCATCGATGGCCACTATCAGTATCTTCGGTTCCTTGGAGGACCTGATGGCCTCCTGTATCCTGTCAAGCTGGAAACCTTTCCATGCCTTGATTATCTTGGGCGTGGAACCGACCTCGATGTTCAATGTATGGTAGCTGCCCATCTGGTCCCCTTCGATGATCACGCCGGTGAGACGCAATGTGTCAGAATAGTGGGAGAACTCCATCTTCTCCACCTTTATTCCCATATACACCCTGACCTTCTCTGTCTTGTCGGACCTGACCATATCGTTCCTGGACTGCTGCCTCCTATAGGTCACAGAATAGACATCATCGCCAGATTCCACTATCTGTGAGAGATGCCAAAGGTCGTCAAGGGTCTCTATCTTGAGCTTTATCTCACCCTTCGATAGGTCCTTGTGTATGATCTTCATTATCTAGAAATGAAGGCCATTGTATAAAAGAATGTTGGAATTTATCTGAAAAGGTCCTTTGCCTCCTCCCTTACGATATCGACCGCGCGCGCATCCTCGGATTTGAAGTAGGTGGAACCCCTGACTATAACCACCGGATAACCGGTGTTCGACTGTCCCATCACCATGTCCGCCGCCGAAGTTATCTCGTCCGCCCTATTGATGATGCTCGCCCTCAGTTCATAGCCATATAAGTCCTTTTCGCCCTTGTAACAATAGAAGGGGTCCATCCCGGAGAGACCGATGCATACACCGATGGCGCCAGACCTGAAGGGCCTTCCATGTGTGTCGGATATCAAAACAACTATCTTCTTGCCAAGTGACGCCTCCAGCGCCATTCTAATGCTCCTTGCAGATGCGTCTGGGTCCAGAGGCAGGGTGGCCACTATATTGGTGTCTCCCGCTATGTTGGAAGTGTCAACTCCGGAGGACGCGCATATGAATCCATGTGGGGTCTGTGTAATCAATGGACCGTCGCCGACCTTGATGACCTTCCTCGAGTTCCTCAATATCACTTCACACAGTCTTGGGTCCTTTCCAGTTCTCAGGGACAGTTCTTCTGCCTCTTCGGAAGGGCATATGGACCTAAGGTCGTGGATCTGGCCTTCGGCCTTGGAAATTATAGTAGAGGCGATGACAAAGACATCGTTGTCCTTTACATCCGTCCCATTTAGGGCGGCCGTTATCATCTCTGGGATATTGTCCCCGGGTTTGACCAGAGGTAAACCCCCCACCGGAATAAGTTGAATCGTCATATGACCAAAACCTTTCTACTATGGGAGCTTAAATATTGTATGGTAATGTAAATTAATATTATCGTCGGGAAACGTTGGAATAATAAACGGATATACATGAAATATACGGGAATATTTTTAATTAAGATTTATTATTCTTGAATAGAGAATATCCAAATGGACCACACTACGGGGTGTCCAAATGTACGAGAGGATACAGGATTCTATTGAAAGACAACGCAGGTATAGAGATGGGTTGAAAGACGGCCTGATATGTGATTCCTGCGATATCGGCCCATGCCATCTTAGTGATTTCGATGACGATTTTCTTGCTCCCTGTGGCATATACAAGGAACAGGTGGTGCTGAAGAATCTTTCAGAAAAGATTGTTGAGGGGATGTCCGAGTACGGCGTCTACAAACACAATTTGACAAAGATATATGATCTTGACAGATTGATAAGATACGCATCGAGGATATTGCCCAAATCCATCGAATACGTCAAGATGATCGACACATTGTTCCAGGATTTTAGGATCCCAAGGATGGGATGTTTCGGCTTGGGCGGATTGGAGAAGGATGAGGTCAACATCTGTGCCATAGGCCCTCCAGACAAGATATACGACCTAATAGTCGATGCCCATGCCGATGGGAACGTTGAGAGGGTCCAAGGATGTGGCGCCAAGGGTGTGAATGTTGTATCTCTCGGAGCGCCCGGCGCCGAGATGGCATACCAGACGGGCATACCATGTATCGGGAACAGCTTGTCCCTTGAGGATGCGTTGTCGACAGGGGCCATAGATTCCGTGCATTTCGGCAAGAGAACGGACATCAGCATCCAGGAAGGGATAGAGAACTTCATCAAGAGGGACGGCAATAGTGTCAAACTTCCCCAGAAGACCTACTACAAGACGGGCCTCGATGTCGATGTCGACGCCATCAACAGGGGCTTAAGATCCGGAAGAATAGCCGGTACGGCGGTAATAGTTGGGGCCAGCAGCATCAACTGCCACTGGGACATGGACAAGTTAGTGGACGAGCTTTTGAAGAGGGGCTATGTCGTATTCATCAATGGCGCCCATCTCTACAAGGGGACCGAACTTGACCCAACGGGACCCTCTGTCATACATCTGGGTTTCTGTGAATATGGCAAGACACTGATGATGGACCTCGACATCAAACCAACGATATTATTGCCCGGATGGAAGAACGCGAAGTTGCTCACCGGGGCCCTGGGAATGCTGAGTGAAGGATACACTGTCATCAACGGAAATGATATCTTCGGTTCTGAGAAGCTCAAGCTGGACCTTGAGGATAGGGGGCTCAGCGTGATAAAGGACCAAAGAAGGCTATTGTCGCTTTTCTGATGATTATATATTTATACCAATAGCGAAGAATGTTGTTAATGACGGACGAGGGGGAGATGGGTTACAAAGATGTATCCTATATTCTGGGATTGAAAGTAATCCCTGGAAAAGAGAACGACATAAGGGAAAAAATAGAAAAAATCCCAGGTGTTTTCAAATCCTTCAAGGCCCTTGGACAATTCGATGTGATACTTATGGCCAAGGACCTCAAGGAGGCGAAGTCTGTCATGAAAAAGGTCAAGAACATTGAAAACGTCTTAGACGTTTTCTTCATTGAACTTGAATAGGGTGGTACTATATCAATAAAGGGCCTTATAGGCATTAGGACAGAGGACTGCGAGATTCCCCGAAGGATCCT
>Ga0116164_10000394_pt1 | contig 38845 bp, 32 predicted proteins | sample AD_UKC109_MetaG_FD_89888 | JGI IMG/M metagenome (GOLD analysis project Ga0116164, IMG submission 89888) | Active sludge microbial communities of municipal wastewater-treating anaerobic digesters from Hong Kong - AD_UKC109_MetaG | ecosystem: Engineered > Bioreactor > Anaerobic > Digestate... | reverse complement strand
CGGAAGCCTGGCGGACATAGCTGTGCTCATAGTCGACATCAACGAGGGACTTCAACCTCAGACGATAGAGTCCATCAATATTCTCAAACAGTTCAAGACGCCCTTCATCATCGTTCTTAACAAGATCGACAGAATAAGGGGTTGGAAGGACACTGGCGAGAGCTCGTTCATGAAGTGCCTGGCGGCACAGAACGAGGATGTCAAGAGGGAGCTGGAAAACAGGATATGGGACTTCATCGGCAAGTTCTATGAATACGGCTTCGAGTCGATGAGGTATGACAAGATAACGAACTTCACGAAGAACGTGGCGATAGTGCCGGCGTCTGCCAAGACTGGCGTGGGAATCCCCGAGATACTCATGCTACTGGCGGGCCTTTCCCAGAGATTTCTGGAAAAAAGGCTTGACATCGATGTCGGGAGCGAGGCGAAGGGGACCGTGCTTGAGGTGAAGGAGGCCACAGGTTTCGGGACAACCCTTGACGTGATAGTGTACGAAGGCACCCTCAGGATCGGTGACATCATAGTCCTGGGCGGAAGCCATGGCATCATACAGACGAAGGTCAGGGCCCTCTTGAAACCGAAACCTCTCGATGAGATACGCGACCCGCGATTCAAGTTCGACACCGTCAGCAGCGTGAGCAGTGCCGCGGGCATCAAGATCGCCGCACCGGGCCTGGACGAGGCTCTTTCGGGTTCGCCGTTGCTGGTTGCGCGGGACGACATCGAGGAGGCGAGTCAGCAGATACTCGACGAGATAGGCAAGTTCAGGATAAGCTGTGATGCGAGCGGGGTCATTGTCAAGGCAGACACCCTTGGCAGCCTTGAGGCCATCGTGGGCGCCCTGAAACGTGAGAAGATAAGCATCAGGACGGCAGATATCGGAGATATTGGAAAGAAGGACCTGGTCGAGGCCATGTCTGTCGCCGAGAAGAATCCTTTTGATGCCATCATACTCGCATTCAATGTCAATGTCAACGATCATCTCGCGGAGGTGGCGAAGCAGGCCAACATACCCATACTTAGCTCGAAGATCATATACAAGCTTCTTGAGGATCATCGGGACCTTGTGGACGGTATGAAGCGCGAGAGCGAGGCCAAAAAGAAGATCGGCGTCATCATGCCAGGCAAGATACAGCTGATGCCAGGTTATGTCTTCAGGAACGCCAAACCAGCAATAGTTGGTGTAGAGGTGCTTGCCGGAACGATCAGGCCGAAGCTTGACCTGATCAACGAGAAAGGTTTCAAGGTCGGCAATCTAAAGGCTATCAAGGAGAAGAACGAGTTCCTCGAAATTGCCAGCAAGGGGGATCAGGTGGCAGTGTCCATATTTGGTCCCACAGTGGGAAGACAGATTCAGGAAGGCGAAATTTTATATATAGATATGCCTAAGTCCAACATTGATAAACTTAAGGAATTGGAATTATCTCCTGAAGAGGAAGAAATAGTTATGTTTTTATCGAATTTAAAGAAGAAAGACTTATTCGCAGGGTGGGAAAATGGAGATTAAATTAGTAATATCATATCCTGATGGAAAAACGGAACAGAAAGAGTTGAAGGGCGAGGAAGCCGAGAGATTCATAGGATACAAGATCGGCGACTCCTTCGATGGAAAATCCGTCGGCCTTTCCGATTCTCTCAAGATAACGGGGGGATCGGACAAGGACGGATTTCCAATGAAGAAGGGGGTCTATGGTGTAAGACGAGAGAAATTGCTCCTTGCCGGAGGGATAGGATACAATCCCAAGGATGAAGGTATCAGGCGAAAGAAGCGTGTTCGCGGAGATACCATAACTGAGGAAATAGTGCAGATCAACACGAAGATTGAGGCAAAGCCTGCCAAGAAGGCGGCTGCGAAGAAGCCGAAGGCAGAGCCGGTCGAAGAGCCAGCTCCTGAGGCGGTCGAGGAAAAGCCTGCCAAGAAAAAGGCTGTGAAGAAGCCGAAGGCGGAACCTGTTGAAGGGGCAGAAGAGGCAAAGCCTGCCAAGAAGAAGGTCACCAAGAAGCCGAAGGCGGAGCCAGTTGAAGAGGAGAAACCCTCTATGGATGAAGAGGAATCCTCCTAACGGGTGATAATATAGCTGAGATCGAACAAGCAGAGATAAATATCGGAATGATAGGGCATGTCGACCATGGCAAGACCACCCTTACCAAGGCCCTCTCTGGCATTTGGACCGATACCCACTCTGAAGAGATGAAAAGGGGAATTACCATACGTCTGGGTTATGCAGACACGATCTTCATGAAATGCCCAGAGTGCGAGGAACCCCAATGTTACACTACATCTGACATATGTCCCCTATGCGGAGAAAAGACCGAATTGCTCAGGAAGGTCTCCTTTGTCGATGCGCCGGGACACGAGACGTTGATGGCCACGATGCTCTCAGGCGCTGCCTTGATGAACGGTGCCGTCCTTGTCATCGCCGCCAACGAGAAATGCCCCCAACCGCAGACCAGGGAGCACCTGATGGCGCTTGAGATAATAGGCGTCAAGAACATCGTCATAGCCCAGAACAAGATCGAGCTCGTCAGCAGGGAAGAGGCTTTGGACAATCAGAGACAGATAAGGAAGTTCACCAAGGGGACGGTCGCGGAGAACGCCCCGATAATACCGATCTCGGCACAGCATAATGTCAACATCGACGTACTGATCAAAGCGATAGAGGAAAACATACCCACTCCGCCACATAATCTCGAACATGACGCAATGATGTACGTCGCAAGGTCATTCGACATCAACAAACCGGGCCTGCCCCCTGAAAAGATTGTTGGGGGAATACTCGGGGGCTCCTTGCTGAAGGGCGTCCTCAGTGTCGGCCAGGAGATTGACATCCTGCCGGGTCTTATGATCAAGAACAATGACGGTTCCATAAGTTTCGAAGGGATCAGGACCAAGATACTTTCGCTTTCGACAGGTTCGATAAAGCTCCAAAAGGCGACCCCTGGCGGGCTTCTTGCGATAGGCACAGAGTTGGACCCGTCGATAACCAAGTCGGATTCCCTGGGCGGTTGCGTGGTCGGGGACCCGGGAACGTTGCCACCGGTGTGGGACAGACTGGACCTCGAGGTCAATCTGCTGGAGCGTGTGGTCGGTTCAGAGGAGGAGACGAAGGTCGTCGACATCAAGAGAGGCGAGACACTGATGCTCAATGTCGGCACAGGCAAGACCATAGGCGTGGTCGTTTCCGTATCAAAGGACGCGGCGACCCTAAAGCTCAAACTGCCCGTATGCAGCGAGGTGGGGGACAGGGTTGCGCTCTCCAGAAGGATAGGTGGCCGCTGGAGACTGATAGGATATGGCATCATCAAGAAATGAACTGCCCATCATAGTTGACACTAACTTCATCATAAGCTCCCTTAAGTTCGGGATAAGTCTCGACGGGATAGGTGATCTTGTACATAGGAGGCATAGGGTCCTCATACCTGACAATGTGAGGAGGGAGCTGGAAAATCTCGTCCTTTCAGGCAAGGACGAGGCAATCAGACGTACGGCGATACGATTATCGCATAACTACGGGTCCATCGCCTTGGAAGGCATGGTGGACAATAGCATAATAGAGTACTCGAAGGAGAACAAGGCCGTCGTTGCGACAAACGACAGGGAACTTAGAAAGAAACTTCGGGACAACGGCGTAACTGTTATATATATACGTAACAGGCGCTACTATGCGATCGATGGAAACATCCAAAATATGTAATGGAGGAGAATAATAAATGGAATGGTGGATGCTTGGTAGTATTGGAGGAGTTATAGCTTTGCTCTTCGCGGCATTCCTCACCACCCGTATACTCAAGATGAGCACGGGCAACGAGAAGATGACAAAGATCTCTGGTTATATCCAAAAGGGAGCTGCGGCATATCTAAAGCGCCAATACACAACACTTGTCTTATTCGTAGTAATATTCTTTATCATAATAGTCCTTGTACTGCCCGAACACGCGCTCGAGTCCGGTCTGGCATTCCTCTTGGGTGCCTTCTGTTCCGCTCTCGCCGGGTACATCGGCATGACCGTGGCAACAAGGGCGAACGTGAGGACGACCAACGCGGCCAGAAGCAGCCTCAACGATGCGTTGAGGGTGGCATTCTCCAGCGGCACGGTCATGGGAATGTCTGTGGCGGGACTTGGTCTTTTGGGTCTCTCCACTCTCTACTTCGTCTTTGAGAATCCCCATGTGCTGCACGGTTTCGGTTTCGGTGCAAGCTCCATAGCCCTCTTTGCCAGGGTCGGAGGGGGGATATTCACAAAGGCCGCAGATGTGGGTGCCGACCTTGTCGGCAAGGTAGAGGCCGGAATACCCGAGGACGATCCCAGGAATCCCGCTGTCATAGCGGACAATGTCGGTGACAATGTCGGTGACGTTGCGGGGATGGGCGCTGACCTCTTCGAGTCATATGTCGGTTCTCTTGTCTCCGGAATAACCATAGGATACCTCACATTGGGCGAGAATCTGCTCACGGCCGGTCTTCCATTGGCCATTGCAGGCATGGGCGTCATATCCGCCGTCATCGGGTCCTTCTTTGTCAGGCTCCCCAACGACAAGGCGAATCCCCACACTGCTTTCCTTAAGGGCATATTCGTTACCAGCGCGATAATGATAATCAGTTCATACTTCATAGTGGATGCGGTCCTTGACAATTACAAGGTGTTCCTCTCCATGGTCACCGGCCTTGTGGCGGGCACGATAATAGGGGAGATATCCGAGTATTATACCGGTGAGACGCACGGTCCCGTGCAGTGGGTTGCATCATCCGCCAAGAGCGGAACTGCGACCAACATCATATCCGGACTGTCCGTAGGGCTCCAGTCCACGGCGCTCACGGTCCTGGTCGTGGCGGCCACCATCTACATAACATACACGCTTTCCAGCCTCTTTGGCATCGCCATGGCGGCCGTTGGAATGCTCTCCATCATAGGGATGACGCTTGCGGTGGACGCATACGGGCCCGTTGCGGACAATGCAGGGGGCATAGCTGAGATGTGCGCCCTGGAGCCAGAGGTCAGGAAGAGGACCGACGCTCTCGATTCTGCAGGGAACACGACAGCCGCAATGGGAAAAGGGTTCGCCATATGTGCCGCATCGCTCGCAGCGCTCATGCTCACCACGTCCTACGTCAAGGTCGTTGGCCTCAGCATGATAAATCTAACAGAACCCAAGGTCATAATCGGCCTCTATATCGGTGGCATGCTTCCGTATCTCTTCTCATCGCTTTCGATGAAGGCTGTGGGAGAGGCGGCTTTCGATATCGTTCAGGAGGTCAGGAGACAGTTCAAGGAGATCGATGGCCTGATGGAAGGGAAGGTAGAACCCGACTATGAGAAATGCGTCGACATATCTGCGAAGTCGGCACTCAAGAAGATGATAGCGCCCAGCATCATAACGATATGCGCTCCCCTTCTCATGGGGATACTGCTCGGAGCGGAAGCCCTTGGCGGGATGCTGATAGGTTCGCTCATTTCCGGATTCATGTTGGCCATAATGATGTCCAACTCGGGCGGTGCATGGGACAACGCCAAGAAGTACATTGAATCGGGCGCCTTCGGCGGAAAGGGAACACAGGTACACGCTAGCGCCGTCATCGGCGACACGGTAGGTGATCCATTCAAGGACACATCAGGGCCTTCAATGAACATCTTGATCAATGTAATGTCATTGGTCGCACTGACATTTGCGCCGATTTTCATATAAAAGATGAGGATGAAGAAGAATGTATAGGATTGTTACCTTAACGGATACGGTCAGGGTGCCTCCAAAGGACTTTGGAAAGGACCTGAAACAGACCATAATGGACATACTTAGGAGCATGTATGAATGCAAGTGGGACAACGACATTGGATTCATGCTTGTGATCAAGGATGTCAAAAGGATAGATGTTGGCAGGGTCATCCCCGGAGACGGCGCCACATACCATGACATTGACTTCGAGATGTTGGTGTACACTCCAAAGGTCCATGAGATCGTCGATGGCGAGATAGTGGAGATACTGGAGTTCGGCGCCTTCATGCGCATAGGCCCAATAGATGGGTTGGTGCATGTATCTCAGGTAACAAACGATTTCATCAACTTCGACAAAAAGAACAGGACATTGACCGGGAAGGAAACAAAGAACGTTCTCAAGGAGGGCGACCTGTGCCGTGCAAGGATAATAACGCTGAGCTCTAAGATGGAGATGACCAAGATCGGCCTTACCATGAGACAGCCGAATCTGGGCAAGTTAGACTGGATAGAGGCCGAGAAAAGGAAGATGGAGGACTCATAATGAAGTTCGCATGCAAGGAGTGCAGAAGGGTGCTCACAACGAAGGAGTGCTACTTTTGCAAGAAGGAGTCCGGCGAGTCGGACTGGGGCGGTCTCCTGATAGTGATAGATCCCGAGAGGTCGAATATATCCAAAGAGACCGGTTACAAGGTGCCTGGCAAGTACGCCCTTAAGATAAGGTAATGTGCCCATGAGACTGACACCAGAACTGGAGTCCCTGTTGAGGATGCCCTTGGGCGTCCTCCTCCAGGGCGAGATGCCCAAACCCTATGAGCTATTGAGGGACACTTTCGGCGATGCCGTAATAATCGCCGTTGGGGATGTCGTCGATGAGAACATAAGGGCAGTCGGCATCACTCCGCGCCTCTCCATCGTAGATGGAAAGACCAAGAGGAGGACAGTCGCATCGGAGAGGGATCCAAGGGAAGATGCGGATGTCATAGTCTCCAATCCCAAGTCGAACATAACCAGGGAGCTTTGGGATGCGATCAGGGACTGTGATCTGGATAATAGAAAGATTTTTATAGACGGAGAGGAAGATTTGGCAACATTACCTGCCATATTTTTTGCTCCTGAAGGTGCAATAGTGGTATATGGTCAACCCGATGAGGGTATAGTCATAGTAAATGTGACAGATGAGAAAAAAAAGGAAGTTTATTCCATTTTATCGAGAATGGAGGGAGAGATTTGGATATAGAGATAATCAATGAAAGAGAGAATCCATTGCTTGAGAGGACAGAGATCGCCATAAAGATAAATCACAGTGGGGGATCTCCCAAGTTCCAGGATATCAGGTCTAAGGTAGCTGCCATGAAGGACCTTGACAACGACAAGTTCGTTCTGCAGTCGGTAGAGGCGGTATATGGGACATCATCATCGAATGCAGAGGTCAGGGTATATTCCTCAAACAAGAAGCTGTCCAGTGTCGAGCCTTTGCACGTATTGAAAAAGAACGGATTCATAGAGGAGAAGGTTGAGGAAGATGAGTAAGGGTAAGGGTAAGAAGAAGTCACCAACCAAGAAGTCTACTCTCTACAAGATCGAAGGTGAAAAACTGGTCAGGGAGCACAAGATATGCTCCAGGTGCGGTCCAGGCGTTTTCATGGCCGACCATGGCGACAGGCTTGCCTGCGGAAAGTGTGGATACACTGAGTGGAAACAGAAGAAGTAAGGCCTCGGTGGCTTAGCCTGGTATAGCGACTGACTTGTAATCAGTAGATCGGGGGTTCAAAGCCCCCCCGGGGCTCCATTTTTCTTATTTTATATGGTTCAGGGACAAGTAATTTATAACATGACACCCATTTCAACAGGGTGTTTTCATGCTTAAAAGATATTTATTGTCTTTTATCCTGCTTTTGACACTTTTCTGCGCTTGCCTTGGCGGCGGCGGGGACACATACGATGGCGATATCTCCGACCTGATGCTGGCCACGGAGGACCTGCCTTCGGGTTACGTATTGGAGATTGGCAGAGACATAGAATCATCAGAGATGAACGAGGACCTCCTCGATATGGGATATGTGGAGGGAAAGGTCGTCTATTTCACGCTTTCCAACGATGAAACAATCGCTACCATAGGACAGACGGCACACCGTTATGATCCGGATCACATTGAGGATGTCTTTGAATATATCAAATCACTTCAGCTCGAATCTGACGCAGAGGAAATATACAATGGCACCTTTGGCGATGATTCGTTCATTCGCCAGGGTTCTGGATATTATGCCATTACCTTCATAGAAAAAGACATCGTGATCTACGTTTTCCACAATGGCATCTTGGAGGAGCCTGACCTTGAAATGCTGGAAGGCTTGGCAGAGGAGCTCGAAGGCAGGATATAGGAAATTTAATAAAAAAGTATATATAGGGCAAAATTTATCATATAATATTCCTATTGGGGGGAATATTATGCATAAGAAAAGCATTGTTACGATAGCTTTGATATTTATAGGTCTGGTAGTGTCTGTCCTGCCCGTTTCCGCATTGCCGATAACCACTCAGGACATGACGGTCATCAATCAGGCCACGTTGGAGGCGAACTTCTTCGACCCAGCAGTCACCACCTATTCCAACTTTGCACTGATAGGTTCGGACTATTCGATAGGCATATATGACGGGGCAACGGAGTTTGACATCCCTACGGGTGTTGTGATATCCTCTGGAGACATATATAACATAATCGGCCCTAACCTTAGCGATTCTGCTACATTGATTAACAACACTCCTGGCGATGTCGACCTTGATGTACTGGCGCAGGTCTGGACCTATGACGCTGCCGGGTTCGAGTTTGACATCACGCCCACAAAGGAATACCTTGTGTTCCACTATCTCTTCGGGTCGGAAGAGTACAATGAGTACGTGGGTTCATATAATGACGTCTTCGGTTTCTTTGTTGATGGCGTCAATTGTGCAGTTTTCAGTAACGGCGAATATGTTTCCGTTAATAATGTCAACAACTTTACCAATCGCCAATATTATAATAACAACGACCCATCCGACACTGATACACCATTCGACACGGAAATGGACGGTTTCACCAACTCCATGTACGCTGTTGCAAAGGTTACTCCCGGTGTCGAGGTCCATGTAAAGATCGTTGTCGCTGATGCATCGGACCACTCGTATGATACACATGTACTGATAGAGCAGTACAGTTTCACGGAAACCGATGAACCACCCAGCCTTCCGTATTATAGCGAAAACAATACGGTGCCCAGCGTGTCTGTCAGGCCCTTGGCGATGCTCAATCTAACCAAGGCAAACAAACTTTGGAACTGTATCTCAGAGAATCTTCCGGAAGATATAAGCGCAGATGTCGCAGAGAAGATCGACCAGGTCCAGACATATATGTCAAAGGTCGTCACCCTTTCTCCAAATCCTGTGTACACCAACGGTGTCCTACTGAATGCGATAGACCTTATGGAAGAGATCGCGGAAGAGCTAGAATTGCCATGTTACCTTGACAGGTAACACATTTTCTTCTTTTTTTGCATAAAATTTATATACTATTACAAAACAATTATATATAGGTATTCTAATACCTAAGAATTAGAGTACTATATATCAAAGCTCCGACTCTATCAGAATACTACTGATACAAAATATCCAAACACCCTACACAGGGCAAGAAGATTGGGGTTCCATGGGACCCTAATCTTCAAAATCAACTACTTATTATGAAGATGACTATTGTTATGGCAAGTGCCACCAGCGTCTGGGGCGTCATCTTCTTTATCGCGTCATCAAGTTTGACGTCGAAGTATTCAAGGGACACGGATATGCAAGGGTGCAGTGGCGATATGACGTATCCGAGGAATATCCCGGAAAATGTCGTTGCGAACACCATCAGGGGCATCGAGCTCAACGATGAGGCGGCGAGATAGGCTGGAATGACCACAGATGCGGAAAGCTGGGTCCTTCCCGTCACGAATGCCAACAGGAACCCTATGAGCACACAGAGCACGACCGCGGGAACGTTTAGGGCAGATATCTTCTCCCCCACCCCTGAGGCCCCGAAGACGTCGATGAACATGAACATCGTCATCATCAGCAATATGAACTTCCAGAACTTTGAGCCTATTGTCACCTTTCTTATGGCCTTCGTATCCATCTTGCCTATGAACATCGCCAACAGCAGTGTCACGAGAACGGCAAAGAACAGCACCATGTCCTCAGGTTCGATCGTATAGAAATGCTTGACGCAATAGTCTATGACCAATGGCAGAAGTATCAGGAATATGGGCATGACAAGCTTGAAGGGTCTTGCATCCCCCTCGTATTGCATGTCCTCCTCTATGCCCCTGAGCTGGAAAAAGTAACCAAGGACTATCATGATGAGAAAGAACGGCACCAGATACGGGAGCACTTCATACACGCTGAGATTCGCTATCTTGACAGGTATGAGGAGCGCGGGCCCTATCGGATATACCATTATCAGGACATGCCTGAACCATATGTTGATTATGAAGCTTCTCTCCTTTTCGAGATTAGCCCCGACCTTCTTGATTATTGGCGCTGACAGAAGGGCGCCCCCGGGCACGGGAAGCAGTCCTATCAACGCCGCCGAGAACGCCATGAACGCCTTCTTGCCCATCCTCAGATTCTCTATAAGGTCATCGAAGGCCCCGATCTCCTTCAAGACAGCACCAAGTATCGGGAAAAGTCCAAGAGCGAAGGAGAACCAGAGGTAGGAAGGCGTGATAATCGTTTGATACAGCGTCTTGAGAGTGTCGGTGGCCCCTATTGTCGTAAGGCCCAGCACGACACTTCCCAAGAACAGGGACAGTGAGATATCCTTTCTTGCAACGATCAGCAACACCACGATTGCCAGAAAGAATCCAATCCATATTGTTGACATAGCGACTCCCTCATAAATATGGATAATTGATAAAATCAACTTTATATAGTTTATTGTTCCTTCAATTGAAAATATTAATATATTCAGGACCTGTTTAATAATCATGGCACGCTCCGGCTTGATCGCATTGATCGTTATCCTGATTGTTGCCATTTCCGCCGTGCTTTACTACAACGGCATCGGGGATCATGGGCAACCCGCAGTTCTTTACAACGATGATTCTTCCAACAACGACAGCCTTGAGAACAACGACCCCCTCATAAAGCAGCAACGTCCGATGATATTCAAGCAGGACGATTTCGAGCAGCTGTCCCCGTGGCAGACCTTCGTGACGCCAAACAACCAGTATGTCATTGAGCTGGCCGCCTCCCTCGATTCTGTACAGGACGTGTATTCCGAGGCGGTATCCTGGACATGGGTTTCTGATGATGTGCTGCACGGCCAGTCTGAGAAATGGATATTGCCCGGCGAGTTCATCTCCCAGACACCCTCGTACGATACCAATCCCGTAAAAGGGAGGATTGTCAGCGACTGCGAGGAACAGGCCTACACGCTTGTCTCGCTCCTGAGGGCCTTCGGCGTCCCCGCATCCGACGTGCGGGTCGTTGTCGGCAAGGTCATGGTCGGAGGCGAAACGGGCGGTCATGCATGGGTTGAGCTTCTTGAGGGGGGCGTATGGATGCAGTTGGAGGCCACGACCGGCCCATACTGGGATGAGAATGCGAACGAACTGGTGTTGCGCAGGGGCGGGAACTTCCGCTATTACCTGGACCACAGCTATCCCGTGGTGGAGGTATGGGGTTACTTCAACGACATGTACTATTTCAATCCGACAACGGGGGAAGGAAATGCACCCCAGGGTTGGATAGCTGTTTAGATACAATATAATGTACAAATATGTACACGAAAGCTTTATATATGACATTTTAAATCAATTCATAGCATCGCATGAGGTTATGCTATGGAATTCAAAAAGATTCAATTGAACGAAGACGAGATACCAAAAAAGTGGTACAACGTCAGCGCGGACCTTCCATCTATGGTGGACCCTCCGCTTCATCCTGGAACAAAGGAACCTATCACACCGGATGATCTCAGCGCCATCTTCCCCATGGAGCTTATCAAGCAGGAGGCGAGCACTGAGAAATATATCAAGATCCCTGAAGAGGTCAGGGACATATACAGAATATGGAGGCCTTCACCTCTCATAAGGGCCGACAGATTGGAGAAGGTGCTCAAGACACCTGCAAAAATATACTACAAGTGGGAAGGCGTTTCGCCGGCGGGCAGCCACAAGCGGAACACCGCCATACCACAGGCTTACTACAACATGAAAGCGGGCACCGAGAGGATAGCCACCGAGACGGGGGCGGGCCAGTGGGGTTCGGCCATATCCTTCGGTACGGCATTCTTCGACATGGAATGCACCGTTTACATGGTTCGTGCCAGTTACGATCAGAAACCATACAGAAAGAGCCTCATGCAGGCATGGGGGGCAGAGTGCATACCTAGCCCGTCCAATATGACGGAAGCTGGAAGGAAGATGCTGAAGATGTTCCCCAATACGGGCGGAAGCCTGGGCGCGGCCATATCGGAGGCGGTGGAGGATGCGGCGACGCATGACAACACGAACTACTCCCTAGGGTCCGTGCTCAACCACGTATGTCTCCATCAGACCATAATCGGTCTTGAGACACAGGAACAGTTCAAGAAGATCGATGACTATCCAGATGTCGTGATCGGATGTGTGGGGGGAGGTTCCAACTTCGCAGGAATGGCATTCCCCTTCGCCAGGGACAAGATAGATGGTTCCCATCCGGATGTCGACATCATCGGCGCAGAACCGATGGCATGCCCGACGCTCACGAAGGGTCTTTACGAGTACGACTATGGTGACACTGTGGGATTGGTGCCCATCCTGAAGATGTTCACGTTGGGACATGACTTCATGCCGCCCTCGATTCACGCGGGCGGTCTGAGATACCACGGGGACAGCCCCTTGGTGTGCAAGCTGGTCCGCGACAATTACATCAGGGCCGTTGCCTACCACCAGACGGAGGTGCTCAAGTCGGCGGTGCTCTTTGGAAAGACAGAGGGCCATATAATAGCGCCAGAGTCGTCACATGCGCTGCATTGCGCCATCCAGGAAGCTCTGAAATGCAAGGAGACCGGCGAGGAAAAGACCATCGTCTTCAACAACTCGGGACATGGCAACTTCGACCTGGCCGCCTATGAGGCCTACTTCAACGGATCCCTCATGGACTACGAGTATCCCGAGGATCTCATAAATCAATCGTTGAAGAAGCTTCCGATGAGGAATTGAGAATCAAAGTGAGAACACATGAAGATCGGTGTGGTCCTGAATCCTATCGCCGGAATGGGCGGGGCAGTTGGGCTCAAGGGCACTGACGGTGCCGCACTCGGGCGCGCCATAGAGCTCGGTGCCAGCCCGCGCTCCCCCGAAAGGATCAGGAACACACTTCTCCGACTTTTTTGCAAAGACATACCTTCCATTTCCATATACTCGTGTTCCGGCAGCATGGGCGGCGATATCCTTGACGAGCTTGGGATACCCCATACGATTGCATATGTCGCAAACGGCGAGACCTCTAAACAGGACACAATGGATGCATGCAGATCCCTCCTTTCAGAGAGTGTCGACCTAGTGCTGTTCTGCGGAGGGGACGGCACGGCCAGGGACATATGCTCGGTTGTCGGAGATTCAGTGCCCATACTTGGAATTCCCGCCGGCGTCAAGATGTATTCAAGCGTCTTTGCCGTGTCGCCCAACGCCGCCGCGGACGTCCTGACATCCTTCCTTAGGGGAGACTGCACGCTCAGGGAGGCAGAGGTCATGGACATCGACGAGGAGAAGTATCGCAACGGCGTACTGGACCGGAAGATGTTCGGGCAGGCGACAACACCATACGTTCCGAATCATGTCCAGGCGGCCAAATGCGCCTATTTCAGTGAGGGCGAGGCAACATCCAAGGAAAACATAGCCAGATTCGCCTCCGAGTTCATGTCGGATGGTTCCATATACATATTGGGCGTCGGTTCGACCACAAAGGCGATATCCGAGTCATTAGGCATCAAGAAGACATTGCTGGGAATAGACATCGTACACAACGGCGCCCTTCTCAAGGCCGATGCCAACGAGAGCGATATTCTCTCCCTCCTTGACAGCGGCGCGAACGTCAAGATAATCGTAAGCCCCCTTGGCGCCCAGGGCTTCATCTTCGGGCGCGGGAATCACCAGATAAGCCCATACGTGCTCCAACGTGTCGGAAGGGAGAACGTTATCGTGGTGGGAACGCCCCAAAAGCTCCAGAACACGCCTTACCTGTTCGTAGACACGGGGGACCATGACCTGGACATGCTCCTAGCTGGCCATATGAGTGTCGTATGCGGATACAGGCTCGCCGCAAGGAAGAGCGTACTTACCTGCTGATCCCTTATCGGGGGCCGGCATGGCACGAACACAAGTTCGACCCAGTAGTGCCCTGTGAAATCCTCGTTTTTATATTCCTTGGATATGTATGATGGCAGCGCCGAGCGTGATCTATGCAGAGCTCGTAAAATATCCATCAAGGCCCTCATGTGTGCATTCTCCTGTAACCTTATAGGAGACATCCTCCCCTGCCAGGTCCGTGGTCCCGGCATTCCCTCCTCGGTCAAGTACTCTCCAAGCCAAGGCGGATATCTGGACAGGCCCATTATCGGATACATAATTATGTTTGGTCCCGCGAAATTAAAAATAGCATTCTCATTCCAGTTTCCATAGAAAACAATGGGCACGTATATTTATTTTATAAAAAAAATAAGGAAAAAAGAAGGATTACTCCTTCTTGTTGCTCTGCAGGTATAGTACCGCGGCAGCTATCAAGACCACGACGATGACAAGGGCTATGTACATCATGGCGTTGCTACCGCCTTCGCTTTCATCGTCTTGGATCAAGACACCTGCTATCTCCTGTTCATACATCCCATCGCCATCAATGTCCAGCTGACCGTTGTTTGATCCGGCATTCACCAAAAAGACACTTCCATCCTGGACGCTTAGGTCCTTGAAGGAATATGTTTCGTTGATGCCGTTCTCACTGGTCTCCACATTGAGCGTCACTGTGCCCTCATCGTATGCCTCGAAGTAGAACTGTATCTCCGACTGTGGGTTGTATACAGTGATCACCTGGGGATGTGAATCGATTCCGCTGTATGTGCCGCCAGGTATCTCTATCTCTACCTCTTCTGACGATATCCTGCCTATGTGCCTGCCTTCGGCGTCCAAGGCATGGAGATATGCCGGGCTCATCAATGTCGCCTGCACGAAGATGTCTGAAGCGGGCGGTGTGGTCGTTGTCACGTCGCAATCATACGTTGTCGCAATGTCGCTGTTGCTCGATTCAGATTGGCCGTAGTTGTTGTATGCCACCACGTAGTATGAATGGCTTGTATCGCATTCCAATCCGGCGTCTGTGTATTCTGTTGTATTTGATGAGAGCGTCGCGATCAAGGTCCCGTCCCTATACAACTTGAATCCAGTCTCATTGTTGGACGCATCTGTCCAAGAGACCTCTACGCTGCTTTGCGATGTAGCATCTGCATTCAGGCCCGTTGGCGTGTTGGGCGCCGTCGGTTCTGGTGAGCATTCCTCTGTCACACCCGTGGCCATATTGCTCGCCGCTGAATTGCCCACGTCGTTGTAGGACATCACATAGTATGTGTAGGATGTTCCGCATTCCAGACCTTCATCAGTGTATGAGGTGGTGTTTGCCGGAAGCGTCGCGATCAAGGTCCCGTTCCTGAAGACCTTGAAGCCATCCTCGTTGTCAGCGTTGTCGTTCCATGCGAGTTCTATGCTCGTTGTGGACAATGCGTTCGCAGTAAGGGTAGTCGGCGGATTTGGAACTATCTCAACATCTCCAACCATTGCAGTCATGGTGTCGGACCATGGAGTACATCCCGCATCGTTGCAGCCTTGGATCCTGTAGTAATATATACCGTCAACCATGTTTGAGAACTTCTTACGTGGATTTTGCGTTATGAACTGTTCCACTACCGTATTGAAGTCAGGGTCCAGCGATTCCTGCAGCAGATACCAGTCGGCGTCGTTGTCCGGATACCACATCACTATGTAGGATGCGCTTCCATCATGCGGCGTTACCTCGTCAAGCTCATAGATACCCTTTATCAGTATCTCGGTTGGGGGATTGACCACGACCTCTTCGGGTATTGCGTATTCAACAGTCCCCTCTACCTGATCCAGGCACGCATCAGTGGCCCTCACGTTGACCGTTCCCTGTTTCTCATAACCATGGACCCTTTGCTCCTGTCCGCCATCGAGTATCTCGTAGGTGCCGTCGTTGTTCATGTCCCAGTCATATATGTAGTTCTCTCCGCCCCCGTTGCCCTCGGCGGTGATTATGGCAACACCGTCGCCATAGTTCACGTTGAGGTCCAGCGAGAGAAGAGGATTGATGTCATAGTTCTCCGTGTCCGTGTCCGTACAGAAATCATCGTTTACCCTTACCTTCACCGTCCCGTTCTGGTCCGGGCCTGCGATGATCTGTTGGGTGCCACCATCGAGTATCTCGTATGTGCCGTCGTTGTTCATGTCCCAGTCGAAGGTATATGTTCCATCCCCGGTGCCACCGACAGCGACCGCAGTAAAGGTGGCTGTGGAAGCGCACTGGTCGACAACGACCTGCAGGGTCACTATGAGTTCTGGGTTGATATCATATGCACTGTTTTCGGTAACGAAGCATCCATGTGTAGTGTCCCTTACCTTGACATTGATGGTTCCTTGGATCCCGTATCCTATGATGGACTGGGTATTGCCTCCATTGACAACTTCATAGGCGGCGTCGCCATCCATGTCCCAGTCGTACGCATACGTTCCTCCTCCACCACTTGCGGTCACGACCCATGTTGCCATTCCCGAGCAATGGTCTATCGTGAGATCAAGGTCTGTGATTGCCAATTGCGCAGGGATTGCCCATGCAGCAGGGCCGCCGTTGGAGGTCTCGGAGCAGTTGTCCGCTACATTCCAACTCCATTGACCGTTATCTTCCCAGTCAGTGTCGAAGACATGCTGGACGCTTGTGTTGGGTGTGGTGGTTGTATAGTCCACATTGCCGTCGTTGTCATAGTCGAACTCATAGGTGTAGTTCGGCGTGCCGCCGGTCACATCTATGGTGAGTACGAGGTCCCCATCGCAGTTCCAGTCCCAGTTGCCCGTACCCTGGAGTGGAGTGTAGGAGGTGTCATATCCGGAATCGTCGACGTCCTCGCACCCCGTGGTGTTGTCAATGACCTTCACAAACACCGTTCCCTGCTGGTTTATCCCTGGATTGATCACCTTTTGATTGGTGTTTCCATCATCATATCCGTCACCATCGATGTCCCATACGTAAGTGTAATCACCTGAACCACCTTGCGCCGTCGCTGTGAAAGTGACGGTCTCATGATTGCAGGACACTTCCACGCTGGTGATCTCGACCGTTAGCTCTGGATTGATATCATAACTGAACTGTTCTGTGGCATTGTTCGTGCATTGGTCGGTAACCCTCACGTTTATCCTTCCGGAGGCATCGAAACCGACATCGAATGTGCGTGTTGCACCGCCGTCGACTATCTCATAGGTGCCATCCCCATCAGCATCCCAGTCGTACTGGTACGGCGGAGTGCCTCCCGTGGCCTCTGCCGTTAGCGTGACCTCCCCGGAGCAATGGTCCTCGTCTGTCGAGGTGAACTGCACATCGAGTTCATTGGGCACTGTCCACGTCTCTGGCTGGCCCTCTACGGTCGAGCTGCAATTGTCGGTCACCTTCCAACTCCACTGCATGGACGATCCCCATCCAGGATTGAAGTTCCATCCGTATGTCGTGTCCGAGGTGACATATGTCCTGTCTATGGTGCCGTCGTTGTTTGCGTCTATCTCGTACGTATACTCCGTCGTGCCGCCCGTCACTTCAATGGTAAATGTGACAGTTCCGTCACATTCGGCCTGCCAACTGCCTGTGGCATCCAGGGCGACATATGTCGTGTCGTAGTTTTCCTCGGCATATGCAACGCATCCGTCATTAATGGCCCTATCCAAACCCCCTTCCTCAGCATCAACGACCTTGACATAGACGGTGCCTTGCTGGTCTACTCCCGGAGTGATGGTGGTGGTGGCGCCCGTATCGTCATCATACTCTCCGTCGCCATCGGTGTCCCATGTGTACGTATAATTGCCAGACCCTCCTGTGGCCTGGGCCGTGAACTCCACGGATGTGTGGTCGCAGCTCATGCTCGCGTTCGTGATGTCCACTGCGAGTTCGGCGTTGGTGGTGTAGTTGAAGTCCTTGGTGGCCGTATTGGAACATGCGTCCGTCACCCTGACGGATATCGTGCCACTGGCTCCGTAACCCACGACGACCGTCTCATCCTCCTCTCCATTGGTCTCAAAGGTGCCATCGCCGTTGGTGTCCCAGTCGTACTGGTACGGTGCCGTGCCTCCTGTCGGCAGGATCTCAAGGTAGACCTCTCCAGTGCAATGATTAATGACCGTGCTACTCCACTCAACTGTAAGTTCTGAGGGCGTTTCCCATGCTTCGGGAGCACCGTTCTCTTCAGTAGAGCACACATCTGTGACTGTCCAGCTCCATGTTCCGCTTGCGTCCATCCCTGGGCTTGTCAATACGCTCGCGCTCAGGTTAGATGTGGTCTGGGTATCGTCAACGGTCCCGTCATTATTTGTGTCGAATTCGTAGGTGTAGGGCGGGGAACCTCCAGTCACACTGATAGAAAATAAGACATTTCCGTCGCAATCCGCATCCCAGCTGCCTTCTGCACGGAGGAAGCCATTAAGACTATAGGTGTTGGAATCCTCTTCAACGTTGCTTGAGTTGTCGGTGACCTCGACAGTGACAGTGCCCGATACAGCAATACCCCATATGGTCATGGTACTGTCTCCGGCTCCACCGCCACTTTGGATATCCCCCGTTCCGGCCTTTGTCCAGTCATACGTGTACTGGCCATCCCCTCCGGTCACAACGGCGGTGAAGACGGCTGTATGAGCGCATTGGTCCTCAACGACATTGAGGGTCACGGATAGTGGATACATTATGTCTACGTTCATAGTGGTTCCACCACCGGCTTCTTCCGCAGCCGTCACAACATGTTCTAATGTCCCAGTGCCAGTTCCTTCCGTGGCCACTGCCCGGATGGTGTCCCCTTCAGAGACGCCTTGGGTCAGGTTCTGTCCCACCATGTAGCCGCCTGCTCCGGAAACGCCCTGGAAGAACTCCCCTGTATCAAGATTGGTGATAGTGACATTCGCCCCGGAGATTCCGGTGCCTGTTGCCGCATCCTTTATCATGGCGTCAACGACCCATGGTGTGCCTGGTGGCGGGGCCGTGACAATATTAATACCACTAAAAATCAAAATAAGAATAATTCCTAAACTAAATACCTTTTGATTTTTTTTCACAAAATACCTCCAATAAAATGCTGAATCAAATTGCCCGATAAACTATTTATAGCTTGTGCAGTATTTTCTATTTGGATGAGAAAGAGTTGCATATGTGGTATTTTGTTGATATTGACATTTTTGTTATCATTTTCACTAGTGCAAGCTCCACCGAGCGATGAACTGCCTTTCGCGGTGGACGGCCTAGTCAAGGACCACCTAGGCAATCCCTTAGACAATGTCGAGGTCAACATAACGAATCTCGACACTGGGGAGACCAAGGACACCACATCAACCGACATCGGTTATTACGGCGCGGTGCTGAGCGAGGGCGTTTCCCAAGGAAACACCATACGCGTTACCGCTCAAGGAGATTCCGACCAAAAGGTGGTCGATCATGTCCTTACCGAACAGGAGGCGGAAAGCGCCGGCGTGATGATAAACATAACTTTTGAGGAGAGCGTTCAGACCACCACACCACCCCCTACGACGACAGAGGCTCCGACTACGAGCCCCCCTCCGACGACACATCCTTCACAGACCACAACATTGCCGCCCCAGACCACAGTTCCTCCAACGACGACCACTCAACCCCCGAACAACGATGTCAACACGACCAATCCACCCACCACACAATACCCCTCTGATACTACAATGCCACCAGAGACCCGGCTGACGACAACCCCGGTCAGCGTTACCACACAACCACCCTCGGATACAGAGTTGCCAACCACCACGCCATCCGACACTACAGTACCTCCTTCCAATGAACATGAGGGGGAAGGTGGCACAGATTATTTCTTTATTTTGGCGGTGTGCATGGTGGCAGTCTTCGGTGTGTACGTCATCAACGAGTTAAGAAAAAGATAATAATCTGGATATGATTATTTAGTGCATCTACTCGATATTGATATTTGCTGTCCGATTTATTTTGTATATTTAAATCTTGTTAAAACACATTTATAAATAAATATAGCATAATTGATTTACACAGATATTTACATAATGATCGAGTATGTAGTATTTTTATCTCATCATTTGATTTTTCGATGAGGGGGTTGGATATTTTGGCAATGGTAGGTAAAGATAGGTCTATTGACAATTTAAAGTTATTTTTAAAAAGAAAACAGGTTTTTGGGACATTTTTTATTATATTGATGTTTTTCTCCTTATTGCCCTTTGTGGTATCGGATACAGTATTGCCGCCAGATTCAGACGAGCAGGAATATCCTGACATCTATGAGAACATAGTGGTCTGGCAGGATGATGGCGGGAGCGACTGGGATATACTTGGATATGATTTTGAGACTGACACCCAGTTCACGATATGCGATGCCGCCGGCGATCAGAAATATCCAAAGATCTCAGGCAACTATGTTGTTTGGGAGGACTATCGGAATGATGTGAATCATCCTGACGTATATGGATATAATTTATCAACTGGCACTGAATTTGCAATATGTACTGCGAACAGTGACCAAAATACCCCCGACGTATCTGGAAATATGGTTGCATGGGTAGATTACAGGGACTGGGGGGGAGCTGGACATGCTGATATTTATGTTTACTATATTAACACCTCCACAGAGGTGAACATCTACACAAGCTCCAACGCCATGTTCAATTCTTGCATAGACGGGGACAAGATAGCTTGGCAGGAAATGATCTCTGGAAACTATGTCATCAAGGTCTATGACATAAGCGAGGACACAACAGATACATTCACTGGAAGTGGTGGGAGCCAGGTCACTCCCGCTCTAAGTGGGGATATAGTCGTATGGAGCGATCATACCTATAATTATAAAATAAAAGGATATGATTTTAGCACTTCGACCTATCTCGACATCTGCGCCGATGTCACTGACTCTGCAGAGTCTCCCTGCATCGATGGAAATCTGGTCGCTTGGAACGATTTCAGGAACGGTTCCATATCAGATATCTATGGGTACGATCTTGACACATCGACCGAGTTCGCAATCATTGTGGACCCGTCCTCACAGACCGGTCCTTCAATATCCAAAGGTGTGGTGGTATGGGAGGACTGGAGGACTGGCAACTATGATATACACTACTCCAGGATTGGATCCGATGAATGGGGGCCCAATACCACCATTGACGATGTATCGCCTGACCCATCGAACAACAGTGTTAATGTCACTGTCACAGCCAGTGTCAGCGATGCGAGCGAAGGTATGGGAAACATAGTGGCGGCGGAATACTTCATAGGAACTGTCGGAGCCCCTGGAACCGGAACACCTATGAACGCCTCAGACGGTACCTTCGACTCGATGAACGAGGGTGTCACCGTGGACATCGATGTATCGGCCAGGAGCACTGGTAACTATACCGTCTATGTCAGGGGGCAGGATGAGGATGGCAATTGGAGTGTTGTGGACGATCATCAGTTCTATGTGAACAATGACTATTCGGGTCCGTGGGTGACAAATGCCTTGATCAATCCAGATCCTGCCAGATGCCAGACCACTGTAGAACTTACTGCTGGCATAACCGATAACGCAAATGGGGGTTCAGTGGTGGCGGGTGCCGAATATTCCATTGATGGAGAGATAGTCACTCATGGTACAGGGACAGCCATGGACCCTGATGATGGAAACTTTGACTCCCCTACGGAACAGGTATGTGCCACAGTTGATATTTCTGCCCTTGATGCGGGCGCGCACACTGTGTATGTATACGGTGTGGACGCATATGGCAACTGGGGTGACGCCGATACCTACGAGTTCACGGTCATCTTGGACTGCGAAGGGCCCGTGACGTCAGGAGGGAGCGTTACTCCCGATCCCGCTCTGAACGAGACATCAGTCACCATAAACGCCACCGTTGATGATACAACGAAGGGCAATTCAAACATTTCAGAGGCAGAGTACTTCGTGGGTGCGATCGGCACTGATGGCGAGGGAACGTCAATGATATCCTCCGATGGAGTATTTGACGAGACCTCCGAAGACGTTACTGCCACCCTTGACATCACAGGATGGACAACGGGCAGCTATTCGGTGTTCGTGCATGGAAAGGACCAGTATGGGAACTGGGGGACGTCCCATGAGATCACATTCGATGTGTCTGTCGATTACGATGCGCCTGTCGTGACAGACCTTGAGGTGTCCCCAGATCCGGCAAGATGCTCTGCCACGGTCTCTGTCAGCGCCACGGTGGATGACTTTTCCACAGGCGGACACGACATAGTGGAGGCGGAATGCTCCCTTGATGCAGAGATAGTCACGCATGGCACCGGAACTCCAATGCAGCCGTTCGATGGCAACTTTGACTCACATTCCGAGCAGGTTGTTGCCGATGTTAATACTTCCTCATTATCCTCCGGGGATCACACGATATATGTTTATGGCAAGGACAGCTATGGGAACTGGAGCGACTATGCCTCTTATACGTTCACATACATCGACGACTGCACGGGGCCTGTAACATCCGACCTTGCGTTGGACCCAAATCCTGCTCAGAACAACGAGTTCACCGAGCTTACGGGAACTGTCGACGATTCCACAACAGGTGGCTCTGGGATAAAGGCGGCCGAATACTTCATCGATGCCCCCGGGACTAATGGCACGGGAACGCCGATGAACGCCTTTTCGCCCCCATTCTCTGCCGTCAATGAACCAATAGTGGTCCATATCGATGCCATGGCTCTTGGCTCAGGATTGCACACAATATATGTACATGGAAAGGACCAGTATGACAATTGGGGCGATTATGTCACGATAAATCTTGAAGTTATATCCTCTGGAGAGATACAACTGACAGATGAAGACCACAACCAATACAACTGTGCAATATACAACAAACTGGTGGTTTACAGCGATGATAGGTATGATGTCCCGGACTCTGACAATTATTATAACTACGACATATTTCTGTACAATATTGGCACTTCACAGGAGGTCAGGATAACTGATGACTCTATGCAGCAATGGCAGGCTGACATATTTGACGACATCATTGTATGGACGGACCTTAGGAACGATACGAACGAGGACTATACGAACTATGACATATACGGGTGTTATTCGGGTGCTGATGCCCTATTTGGGACGGTAGATGATGTCGAGTTCCAGGTCACTTCAAATGTTTACAGACAGGAATACCCAACGCTGTATGGTGACCTTATAGTTTGGCAGGACAACAGGAACGGGGATTATGACATATATGGATGTTATCCGGGTCCGGACAACGTCTTCGGGACTGCTGATGATGTGGAGTTCAGGCTGACCCCTGGCTCATCGAACCAGGCTTCACCAGCGATTTATGATGGAGTAATCGTGTGGACAGACGACATTAGTGGGGCCTTTGACAATGACATACATGGGTGTTATCCTGGGGTTGACAACATCTTTGGCACTGGCGATGACCAGTTCTTCATAGTCGATTCCAACACATATAATCAAACCTTCCCAGATGTGTATGGAAACAACATAGTATGGCAAGATAAAAGAAATGGAGCTCTTGGTGACTATGGAAACAATTGGGACATATATGGTGCCAATACAGGAGCGGATGGTCTTTTTGGAACAGGCGATGATGTAGTCTTCCAAATGACCACAAACACCATCAGACAGCAATACCCAGAGATCAACGGTAGATTCATTGTTTGGGAAGACAACAGGCATGATGCCACTTCAGATGCCGAGATATACATATATGACCTAGGTGAAGATTGCCTGTTCGGCACGGCCGACGATACCGCAGAGTATAGGATAACACGCGATGGCTCCCGAAAGGAGGATCCACACGTTTCTCAATATTACGCCGTTTGGATAGATTCCAGGAATGGGGATACGGATGTCTATGCTTACCAGACCGGGGCGGGCGGTGGCGGTAGCTTGGATGTCGATGCAACGTCCCATAGCATAGTTTCGAACGGCGTGTCCACCGTAACGGTAAATGCCACGGTCGTTGACGACAACAGCGACCCTGTTCCCAACGGGACACAGGTGGCATTCTCCACCACAGCAGGTTCGCTGAGCGCCTCCATCACCACAACCACCGGAGGTGTCGCAACTGTGACATTGACATCATCATCAAATGTCGAGACGGCCAAGGTGACAGCTTCGGCAATGGGCGAGTCCGACACTACCATCGTTTTCTTCACATCCTCTGACACTGATGTCGAGAGCATCAATACGCAGACGGTGACCAACGGCACGATGGATGTAAAGACCGAGGCGGGTACTGAGGTGGACGTTACCGGAACTGCCGAGGTGACCGTTGCCAAGTACACAGACAACCCTGGGTCAGGTTTCGCTGGCGGCTCTTTGGGGGAATATATCGATATCTACGTTCCCGATACATCCGCGGCGGCCGAGATAGAGATCAGGCTATACTACACCGATGAGGACGTTGCGGGCCTTGACGAGGCGACGTTGAGGATGGACTACTGGGATGGTACCGCATGGGTGGAGTGTTCCCTCACGGACGTCAATGTCGGGGAGAACTACATCTGGGCAAGGTTCAACGCCACTTCGCATCCCTCCTTGACGGAACTGCAGGCCACTGCCTTTGGGGGGGAGGGCGTAGAGACCTTCCTTGACATCGACATAGCGTTGCTCTCCAACTGGAATCTGGTGTCCTTCTCGCACATCCCATCAGACACAACACTCGATTCGGTCATGGATTCCTATCCCGAGGTCGACTACGTCTACAGGTGGAACCCTGACACCGATGCATACGAATACTCCCACTACATAGAAACCCTGGGATGGAAGGGCGACTTCTCGGAGATAGACAGGACCAACGGATTCTGGTTCCACTGCACATCGGACCCCGCGGAGGATCTGGAGCTCTATGGCATACCAGACGGGCCTGTTCAGATAGGTCTCAAAGCGGACTGGAACCTCGTGTCATGGCAGAAGACAAGTTCGCAATCGATAGCAGATGCGCTGGGGGACATAGCCCAGTATGTCGACTACATCTACAGGTGGAACCCAGACACCGATGCATACGAGTACTCCCACTACATAGAAACCCTGGGGTGGAAGGGCGACTTCGATACGCTGGACCCGGACTACGGATACTGGTTCCATTGCCTAGAGAATTGTACTTGGGATCTTACATGATCCCATCATTTCTTTTTTTATTGTCCCTATCATGAACAAGTTATGGACGCGATGACCTCGTCCGCATCGGCCCTTATGTCGTAAAGGGCGTTGATCGTGTATATCCTCTCTTCCATATACCAAAAGATAATCAGATAATTGGTGCTTTCGGATTCGGCGATCACGATGTACGCATCCTCGTCGCACATCTTGTACCTTTCCACATAGGTGTCCATGCCGTTCGATGAGAGGTCCAGGGATAGTTCCGATGCCTTTGATGAAAGATAGTCGTCCATGTCATCAACTTCCTTCTCTATGGTCTTGATGCCGATGGTGGCAGTCTTGTTCTCTATGATTAGCTCATCATCGCCGTATGCCGTGTCCCAGGCATCGCTAGGTATGTGGAGGCCTTGGAAGTCTAGGTAAACAACATCACTGCCGACATCCTCCACATCGACATCCTTTCCGAACACGTTTAAGAAGAGGCCTATCCATGTCATCTTGGATATGACCCCTAGGGCTGTCATCAGTCCAAGGGCCAATATCATCATAATGAAAGATATTGCAATGATGAGGGCCAGCTTTCTCTTGTCCATCCTATCACTGGAAAAGTTGGTCTATGTATGAGAATATCTCGTTCATGCCATCCATGTTGTTCCCGCCGGACAGGCCGCCAATCAAAAAGGCGGTGATTCCTAGATTTGGAGACCCGCGACTGCCGTCGTCCTGTCCTCCATCCATCAGTGGCCCGAGCCCGAGCGTTTCCCTCACGGTGTCCGTGGAGGGTATCATGAAGGGATAGGTGAACTCGACCGTCTCATCAGGGTCCCCGAAAACATAGGTTCCTTCTAGAAGGCCTCGCGTGTTATAATACTCTTCCAAGGGGCCTTTTACCCTGATGGTCATCGTTAGGTCCCTCCTGACGGTCTGGTGGTATTCCACAAAGCCTTCGACAATCAGAAGCTCCTCTGGCAGGGCGATCGAAAGGTTGAGCTCGTCGACGATCAAGGACCGTTCCCACTCAGTTGCGTTATCGAGCGACAGGATCATGTCCGCAATAAAATACCCGTCTCCAAGGTCAGAGTAGTTTTCGAATGTTATATTTGGCCTGAGACTTGGCCTGTTCAAGATCTCTGCGCACTGACGGCTCTCGCATTGGCAATGGAATCTTTCCCCGTCTATCTCATACCAATCCAGTCTTGCAATGAAACAGAGTTCCCCTATGTCGTTGTCCACGAGCTTGAACGTCCTTCTGATCTCTTCTGCGCCCCCCGCCTCCAGAGAGATCTCATAGCTTCCGATGGCACTTTCATATCCGTATGAACTTGAATAGAGGGACACTTCTGTACTCATTGAGGAATCGTTTGGATTGAACACCCTCAACGTCAATGTCGAAGTGCTGTCGAAGTACATCTGTAGGGGCGAGAGCGAAAAGTAGAGGTACGGTTCCATCGGCCCGCCGGAGGATGCGACTTCCAGGACCTCTATCGAGAAGGTCTCTGTCTCCTCAATGTTGTAGCCAAGTGCGTTGAAGCGGCTCCTTACAACCAGTTCATGGACGCCGACGGTGGTCCCGGGCGGGACAAGGCCGGGTATGGTCTCCGATATCGTTATCTCCTGATATGGGATTATCTCCATGGGTCCCGCGGGTACGGTGCCCTCTCCTATCCTCACACCGTCCAACAGCAGCTCTACCTGGGCCTCTATCTGCTTATCAAGGGAGTAGGGTCCGTCGGCTATGTACCTTCCCGTAAGATTGATGCTCACTGCGAGATCGCCTCCGGCCGCGATATGGTCATTGCTCAGCACATAGGTTATGTCGTAGTCGAAGTCCTCTTCCGCGCCGGTAAGGGACACATTGCTTGAAATAAGGGATAATAAAAGTATAAAAGTGAATATTTTCCACCTTTTATTATACATAAGTATGGTCATACCATCTGGTTATTAAGGCTTTTGTCCAAGTATAATCATCATGTTATTATGTTGAGATATGATAAATAAGCCATTGGTCTATGGAATGGACCATGTGCAATCCCCGGAACTGTGAAACCAGTACCCGTATCCAGGTTCGAACTGATCGAACTCCCCTTGCCATCCCAGGGTTTCTATGTAGTGGGAGTACTCGTATTTGTCGAGGAATGGATTCCACCTGTAGACGTAGTCTATATATCCGCTGACATCCTGAAGCGCCTCATCCAGCGAGACAGTTCCCTTCTTGGGCCAGTTTACCAGATTCCAACCATCATGGATGTAGATTGATGCGGTATCAGGGGTGCCGTCGGTAATATGAAGGTCGCATCCCTCCGCGGATGTCGAATGGAACCAGAATCCATAATTGCCGTCAACAGTGTCGAACTCACCCACCCAGCCAAGCTCTTCGATGTAGTGGGAGTACTCGTACTGGTCGGTGTCAGGGTTCCACCTGTAGACGTAGTCTATGTATCCTTCCAACCCCGAGAGCAACGTATCTAGGTCTGTCGAGGAGGGCAGGTAGGGAAATGACCAAAGAGACCATCCCGAGTTGAACAGAAATGTCGTCCCTGAGATTATCTCAATTGTCCATGTATCTGACCAGGGACCCATATTCGCATTCTCGCCAACGGCCTGCACATGCCAGTAGTAGACGCCCTCGGCCAATCCCACACCGGGTCTTATGAAGGTATTGTCTCCCGGGCCTGAGGTAGAATCTGCATATATGACACTGGAGAAGCTGCCATCTTCCCCGGTTGTTTGAGATGTGGATATCTCGAAGTTGTAGGTATACGCGTACTCGACCTCGTCCCATGAGAACAGGGGCGCAACGGCCCCCAATGTGTTTGTTTGTGAGGGATAGCTCAGGAGCGGCGGATCCAGGGACGGATAGTACTCTGCGATGGAGTGTACGTATCCCCCATTAATGGTCGATATCGGCGTGTCGGTCGCCGTCCACGTCATGTCGGCATTTCCTGATACATCGTAATTCGTGTACTCTTCTACAGAGAATGATACGATGACGCCCTCACTGGAGCTTCCAAAATAACCTTCGTAATCAAACACCTTCAGGAAGAAGTCCTCGTCCGTCTGGCCAAATTCCGTGATGTCAAGGACTATCTTGTTGTCCGGGAACGGGTAGTCTCCGCTGCCGTAGTAATATGGTGTGAAGGATTTAGTTGCGACGGGCGAGTTCGGGTCGCCAATTCCCACATAGACCTCACAGTCTGTCCTTATCTCATGGTCTATCTCGAACACGGCAATCGTCTCGGGATTATAGTCTGCGATGTCGTTCGTGAACATGAACTTTCCGACACCGGTTCTCATCGCCTCATAGGAGATCCAGTAGTATCCGTCACTGTTGTGATCACCGTTCCATCCCGTGCCCCACGAGTTTGCGACCTTGAACGCCCCGTACTTGACGACCCCGCCCTCCGTGTAGGAGAAGCTGTCATCGAAACCTACCACCGTGTTGGCGTGATTTGTCGTTGAGGCGGTATAGTTATCAGTGGTCCAGACGTCGTCTCCGGTCAATACCGCATAGTAACTGGCGTTGATGGATATGACCCCTAGATTTCCGCTAAGGAGGAGATTCTTAAGGGCATCGACGTCCGAGTTGAAGTAATAGACATTGAATCCGTCCTGCCCCCTGTAGAGCGCGGCCTCCCTCCAGGCGGCTTCAGATGGCCATGATGAGGAGTCCAATGGGTCGTACGGCATTGTGGACCATGTAGAGGCCCCGGTGTTCGTGACTATCTCCATGATGTCGCTGTAGGATGACCCTGCATCGCTTCTCCCCCTGTTGACCTGGTGGTACAGGAAGTCGGGGCTGAATATCTTGTCCTGATATCCGGTCGAGGGATGTCCATATGTCCCCCCCACCCAGACGGCGCCGGAGAGGTCCCAGCCGTGCTCCAATGCCTCCTGGAACGTCTTGGTATAATATCCGACCGCCCAGGCCACGCACGAGCCTTCTCCATCCTGATCCCCGATCGGTGGGAAGTACTTCGATGAGGACAGGTCCAGACTCGTTGGCAGGGGGCCGTCGTATTCCAGTGATATCTCATCCACGATATTGATGCTTCCTACCATTGATTCCCACTCTTCCTCCGTTGGGGGCACCAATCCTGTGCCGTGTCCGTCGATGATCACATTGTAGTCCGTGTCGGGGTCGTATACTCCATCCATGGACTTCATGTACTCGATGTCCCTTGCCGTCGCCTTGTGTTCCACTATGGATATTGAGAATGTCTGATTTTCGTTTGCGGAAATGTCGATATTGTCGATGAAAAGGAGCGAGACTAGTAGGGCCGCGATCACTGCAAACGCCAATGGTCTAGAAAGCATGTTTCGTATGTTCATCACCGGATTCAGGTAAAGATATGGGTATCGATATACTTAATAAGTTTTTCATGTTCTTATATTTTAAACTGATTTGCGTGTTTTAAAGATAAATATATAAGTTTTCAAGCACATTTCCTCTGAAATGAACAAGAACGACCTGTTTGCATTGCTTTTCACGTCATGGCTTGCCATTCTCATGTTCTTTGCCATGGACACGGACATCTCGCTTTACATCATACTGATATTCATAGGATTCCTCGTCCTCAGGGAGCTGTTCGACATGTCCCTGACAAGGAACACCAAGGAGAGGCTCAACTTCTATCTGTACGTGGGAGTGATGTTCTTCTCGATAACAGTCGTACAGAAGGTGCTGGAGATAATAGGGTGATCAAGGCTCTGTGACAGTTATCCACAGGTGCAGGTCGCGGTATTCCTCCCCGTCCTTGTAGAGAAGGAACTGAAGCTTCATGTTCTCTCCGGCTAGATGCGGGGTTATCTCGATCGTCTCTTCGGTCTCGCCTTCGTCCTCTATGGTGTATTCCTTGGTCCAGAGGACCTCGCCTTCCAGGACCATGCTCGCAGTGTACGTCACCGTCTCGTACTCGTGATTGACAATGCCGATTATAACTTCCCTTGTCTCACCGAAGACGTATTCTGTGGGGTAGTCGTCCGCCATCCCTCCAGGGCCAAGGATGTAGAACTCCGTGAAGGTCTCCCCCTTCTTTGGTGCCTGTATGACGTAGACAAGGGTGCAGATCGAGACGATTATTGATATTATGAGGATCACCGAGAGGATCCTGTCGGTCCTGTTCTCGCCGAGATCGATGTCCGGCATGCTGTATGTGAAGCCGAACTCGTTACCATCGTCATCCTCTTTCATCTGCATCCTTCTGTAGAAGGCGACAAACAGCATTGCGAAGGTAAATCCGGAATTGCATATCAGGATGGGCGACAGCCTTATTCCATACGGCGTGTAGTTGAGGGCGAGTCCGATCAGGGGCACTATTGCGAGGGAAAGTCCGAAGGATAGAGCGATCCTCTCAATATAGTCCATCTCCCTCCTTTTGACAAAAAGTGCCGATATGAATGCGTATCCCGGGCAGAACAATATGAACGCGATCCCGAACACCTGCCTGAAGATCGGTATGTCAAGGACGACCGACACTATCGTGAGGGCTGTTGCTATCGCGATGGTGACGAGATCGTCGTTTTTTGTCATTGATTCTAATTCTGGACCATTATTATAAAATTAACTATTTCTCGTGCGTTGTCCAAATGGATATCGGTCCATCTATTTGGGATTAATAATATAAAACGATATTGCGATGTAATGGAGATGAAGAAGATATCAATAATCGTCATGATCATTGTCCTAACGGTATCCATCTGTGGTTGCGCCGGTTCCTATGACAAGCTCGATGCGACTGTCGAGTACGGCCAGGAAGAGATAAGGATCACAAACGAGAACGACTATGTCTGGGACGATGTGACCTTGGAGCTCAATGACACATATGAGTGCTGGTTCAAATCGCTCAGCCCAGGAAAGACCAGGATAGTTCAACTTTTTGATTTCTCGGACGAGACAGGAATGAACTTCCTGCCGAACTTCCAGGATGTGGAGTCCCTGGTCATAAAGGCCTACAGGCCCGATGGGGAGGAAAGCGTCTATTCATCGAAACCTGATATGGAGTGAGTTCTTTCATATTCCATTGGAAAAAATATACAAATATAATCCAGTCATATTAGAATATACTTCTTGTCGTAAAAATAAATGACATCGTTTCTGTTGCCAAACAAAATTGTTCTTCCGAACTGTGTTTTATACATGTCTTTCCTATGAGGGCGATTAACCTTTCAGGCAAAATATTGTTATTAATGTATTACATATTTGTATCATGAAAAAATGGGCCGTGGCATTTTTGTTACTTGCATCCCTTTCATTTTTTGCGGGATGTATAACTGGGGGATCAGAAACCTATGTGTCCACTTCCCCACCTGAATCAACCGATATTGAAGTTGGGGACTTCGCCCTCTATGAATTTCCTGACTTCTCGATGTATATGGATGATGTATGGTATTATCATTGCAAGGATGGATACATAAGGTGGGACTGTCTCGATGTTGATGGCGACATGGTCGAGGTGACGATAACATTCGAATTCTCAACATACGAAACGATCTACAACAGCTTTACAGGGGAGTATCAAAGGACAGCCGTTCCATTCCCTGGGAGGGAGTACGTCGAGATGGCCCAGGCTGGCGACTACAGCTTCATCGAGAACACGCACATCCTGGACGAGGTGACGCCCGACAGGGTGGAGATACTTACCACATACAATACAGTCAACTTTTGGGGCTCTGTCCACGTGAAGGAGACTAGGACGTATCTCGTCGACACGCGGACCCAGGTCATGTACGATGCCGAAGGCAACGAGGCGGGTATCTGGACCTGGTGGATAGACCCTGCGGACTATCCCCTGACAGGGCAGACGGAGTTCCTGTTCTCAAAGGATTTTGGCGGCGGGGAATTTGTCACCATCGTCGAGAGGATCGAGAATCTGTTTGTACTGGATCTCGATGCCATTGGGATAGAGCAGGTTTATACACTCCATCTAAATCCGGATGATGAACTGTTGTACCTGGACATGGAATCCTCTGAATATCCCGTGTTCATATCGTACATCTACGACTTCGACACCGGGCTCATGCTGTTTGACATGAACTTCGATCTCTATGACGACGCCAGCAGGGCGCTGATGGGCCCAAATGCTTGTTTTTTAGGAATCTTGCATGAAAAGGGAATGCCCCTCTACCGGTCTTTCGTGACCGAGTACCAGTTCAAGGGCGAGCACGACATCCCCAACTACTACGAACGGCTGGCGGCGGTGTACGTCGACCCGACCCCCGACGAGTAGGACTCGGAGGAGATTGAGGACGATTCCGGAAACGAGACATAGGTAGGTGCGAAAAGCGGCCTTCCCTACTATGTGGTGGCCGTCCTAGTGGCGCTGATTGTGCGCAGAAGGAAGTGAAAGACATAGATCCGATAATAGAGATATCCTCTCTCGCAAAGAGATATGGCGACAAGGAGGTCCTGAGGGGCGTCAGCATGTCCTTCCAAGGAGGGATATGGGGGATAATCGGCCCGAACGGCGCGGGAAAGAGCACGCTCATAAAGATCCTCCTAGGCTTAATAAAACCGTCCGGAGGGCATGCTAAGGTCTTTGGGAAAGACCCCTTCGCCCGGCGCGAGGAGATTCTGAGGGATGTGGGCGTCTTGCACGAGTGCAACGTCTTCCCTCCCCAGATGAGCGCCATGGACTACCTCGGGTATGCGGCCCGCCTGAAGGGCAAGACGGGCGAAGACGTGCGGGCGGCCGTGGAATGCGCAGGCACGTCGGGATACGTCGGCAAGAGGATATCCTCCCTTTCGGCGGGGATGCTGCAGAGGGTGGGATTCACGAACGCGATACTCGGATTCCCGAGGCTTGTCATACTCGACGAGCCCACATCGAATCTCGACCCGCTCGCAAGGAGGCAGATACTCAGGATAATCGGCGACATACACAGGGAGCACGGCACGAACTTCCTCATATCCACCCACATCCTGCCCGAGCTTGAGCGGGTGTGCACGGACGTGATGATACTCAACGACGGGGAGCAGCTCCTATGTTCCAGCTACGACGACATCAGGGAGAGATTCGGGACCGGCGTGCTGGAGGACGTGTTCATAAAGGTAATGGGGGTGTCGGACCAGTGAGGCGCGACACGCTGCTCTGGGAGTTTCGGGCGCTTCTCCGCCCACCCGTGCTCGAGATAGTCGCGGTGTTGTTCTTTTATGTCGCATTTTCCTTCCTCTTTTGGCTTGGCATGGGTTCTGCGACCATGGGCGCCTCGTCCGACATGAGCGTCAAGGCACCGATGGTCATGTCAAAATTATTGACAGTTGCGGCCTCGCTCAGGATCTCCGAGGCATACTTTCCCTTCATGATATTTGCAGCGCTTTTTTGCGCCTTGACATTCGCGAACGAGATAGAGAAGGGCACCATGAAGGGATACCTCTCGCTGCCCGTATCGAGGGCGGGCCTCTTTCTCAGCAAGTTCCTGGCCGTCTGGGCGCCCCTGACGCTCGCCTCGAGCCTCGCCCTGATAGTGTCGCTCATAACGATGGCATCGACATGCCTGGAATACGGAAGCTTCATCAGGGTCGCCCTGGCGATATTTGCGACATACGCGATACTGGGATTTTTCCTGGTCTCGATAGGTTCGCTCTTCTCGATCGTTTCAAAGAACACGTATGTGGGGATAATAACTTCCTTCTTCGCGTTCTATGTCATGGGCATGCTGAACGACTCCGGGGTGGACTACCTTCCGGACGGCGTCATCATGTCCCAATACCTGTATTTGGCGGGGAGGACGCCCGATGTGGCGTTCCCGTCCCTTCTGGTGACGCCAGTCCTCGGCGTCATATTCTTCATATTGGGATTCATCTACTTCACAAGGAGGCTTGAGGTGGGATGAACCGGATCCAGAGGGCGTCCCTCCTGATAATGCTCGTCTGCGCCACGGTGCTCGCATCCACCGTGTACAATCAGTACGGTGCGCATGCGGACCAGGATAGTCAAAAACTGGCCCCGTACGGGGACGAGGGGGATGCAACGATCATAGCCGCATATTACCGCAACGGGGAATACCAGTTCAAGATGATCACCGACACCAAGACGCCGCTCGACATCGCATTCATAGACGTGTCGAACAATATCCTGTTTGAGGGACGGGTTGAGAGCGGGGAGGTCTTCATCTTCACACCGCCAAACAGGGGGGTGATTGGCCTACGGATAACGAACACCGTTGACGAAGATGTCAATGTAAACCTTTCGTACAGCCTCCTGAACGAGATGGACAACGACGTCAGGGCGGAGTATGGCATCCTGTTGGCGATTGCTTTATTTATTATGTTTCTAGATATCATATTGGTAAGAAATAGGAGCAAGAAAAAACAGATCACTAGATAGATACGTAACATTGCATGATAATAACCCCTCTCCATTTTATGGTCATCAGGGATAACTTTTTCATATATGAACAGATATTATCAATCTATGAGGAATAAACTATTTGTCATGTTCCTTTGTGTAACCCTTCTTGTTTCAATGTCGATGGTCTCTGCAAAGAAGGACGACGGCGTCATAACGATACAGGATGGACTATTGGACAGTTCTGGAAATGCTATAGAACTGGGATACGATGAGTACGGGTACAACTACCAGGCCCATATGTTCAATGGGTACTACGAGAACTATTCGCGTCCGGACACCCCGGTCACCTCAAGCGATACAAAGCTTATCATGAAATGGAACGATGCTTGGCTGAGCAACTGCAGCCAAGATGGCGACCTTCTACTTGACAGACATTATGGGTACGATTCCTACTATGGTTCTGGCGCTTGGCTGACAAACCTGATGACAGGAACGTATGAGGATGGAACACATTGGTCATATTACTGTAAGATAGTGGCAGTGCCAACAGACGCAATCGCCATGGACGGCGTATGGTACACTTCGGAGGGTGTGGAGATAGGTTCTCAGATATGGGGTGCCTTTGCCATAATATTCGAGGTATGCAACGACCCGCCCTACGATGCGAACGGCGTACAGTACATATCGTCAGCATCTCCAGGATTTGGTTACTGGATGCCCAAGGGATAATCTTATCCCCTTTCTCTTTTTTATTATATGGAAATAAAACAAGAATATGACTTTTTATTTAAATCCACAATAAAAAAAATGATTATTCTAGTTTAAAAATCCTAAATAGGCATAAAATTTTTATTCATGGTCTTGTATTAACTATTGATGGCATGAAAAACAAGACTTTCGCATTCTTGATCTTGATGATTTTATTGCTTTCCTTCGTTATTTCTGGGTGCATCAGTTCAGATGGTCATGCAGTTAAAGGCCAAGAGGGACCGATGCAAAAAAGCATTAGAAGAAATAAGAGACAATCGTGAATGCTGGTATTCTGTAAAGGGCCCCAAGGTATCAAGTGAAGCCCTCGGGGAAAATTGAGTTATTATGTGCAGAACAAGAAAGGGTACCGCCGGAAAAAAAATCCGATGCCTCATTGGTGCCCTTTTCCCAAAGTGGAAGACGGTGTTCTAGATTTTAGGGAGCGTCTTAAAATACTGATTTAACTAGCTCAATTGCTTTTTCAAGACTTCCGTTCAAATAGAGGGTGACGATTATTGGCACCGGAACGCCAAAAATTGTAATACTGCGTATATCAGTGAATAGCCTGGGGACCATACCAATCGCCTTTCCGGGTAAATTAAAGAGCATCATACACATAGTTCTCACCTCCATCAAATAGGTATATAAAAGAAATATAATAATCTTATTGTCATTTATATTTTTATAACACGTAAAAATCAATTTACAGAATGTTAAAAAAAATCATCTATATATGACAATTTGATAAATTAAAATATACTTTCATAATTAATCATATTTTAATTTACATCCATAAAATACTCCCCCTCTCTTACCCCATACATCAAAAAATGGATTTATTATTGTTCCATAATCTTCCATAATCACGAATTTATGAACTTTTTTCCAAATTATTCTAATATGAATATCAGAACTCCGGACAAAACCTGTCATACTTCCTCTTCTTCTCGTCCGTCGAGAGATGCGTGTAGATCAGCGTCGACTTGATGTCCCTGTGCCTCAGCTGCTCCTTGACCAGCATGATGTCCCCGCTCTGATTGTAGAGATTGGTGGCCAGGGTATGGCGGAGGACATGGGGCGTGACCCTCTTCTCCAGGCGTGCTGCCTTGGCGAACTTCCTGACTATCCTCGTCACCCTGTCGGGATTGAAGGCGAACACCCTCTCTGTCCCGTAGCGGACCCTCCACATCTCCAGCGCCTTTACCGCCTTTTCCGATAGCACGCAGTTCGACCAGCTGTTGGTCTTGGTGCTCTTGACGGTCAGTATCCTCTCCTTGAAGTCGATGTCCTCCCACCTGATCTTCACGACCTCTGCCCTCCTGAGACCTGCGTACAGCAGCACGCAGAGCAGGGCGTAATCCCTTATGGAGTCGCAGGCGTACAGGAGTTTCTTGGCCTCCATCTCGGTGAGGTACGTTATCCTCCTGGAGTTGTCCCTGGGCGGCTTGACGTCCGGGGGTTCTGTGTCCGAGAACCTGCACCAGTGCTTGAACATCTTCGTTGTGTTCCCCAGCCTCGCATTGGAGATCCCCCTTTCCAACATGCCGTTGTAGTATTTTTCCATCTCGCCAGGCGACGGGAAGATGCCGACCTTCCTCGACATCGTGATATAATCGTTGGCGAGCGAGTACGAATAGGCGTCTGAATATCCCTGATTCTTCAGATGCCTGTAGAACTTGTCCCTCATCTCTCTGAGTTCAGTTTCCATGGTCTTCGCCTTACCTGGGCGAAGTGATTTTGCCTCCGTAAATTTGGAGAGATGTCAATGAATTTTGGGTATTTCAACGAACAGAATAAAATGGTGGGCTCTCTGGGACTCGAACCCAGGACCTCCGCCGTGTGAAGGCGACGTCATAACCAAACTAGACCAAGAGCCCAATTCTCTTATTAGGACTTATAAGCTCATTTATATATTTATCTATCTTTCGACAGCATCACTGACATCCTTTAGAACCACCTGGCCGCTCTCTGCCAACATGGAAATCCTCTTTAGGAAGGCCTCAAGCCTTCCCCATTGCCCGAACGACTCTATTTCCCTCGAATGGCCCCATAAATGGAATATCCCGCCCTCCTTCACTATGTGGTCCAGTGCAATGGACGCACAGCCGTACCAGTCCTTGAACAAAAGATTTTTCAGCAGGAATCCTGAGACCATGCCCCTGTCGGGAAGTCCCTTGGACTTTATCAGGTAGTTCGTGAAGTGTGTCAGTCCCTTCTCGGTGACATGGGCGGTCGTGCCTATCTGGAATGGGTCTTTGAAGTCCTTCTCCAAAAGCCTCACGGTGCGGGCATTTTTGAAACCCGCCTCCTTGACAATCCCCATGATGGCATCGTTGTATTTTCCGCGGGGATAGCAAAAGCTCTCTATCTCCTTTCCTATCATGTCCTCCAATGCGTTCTTGCAGGAGAAGACCTCCTCCCTGGCGCTATCTGTTGACAATTTTGTCAGGTCCACGTGGTTGTAGGTGTGCCCCCCGACCTCGAAGCGGTCGGATATCTCCAGCACCTGTTCCTTGCTGAGCACGTCCCGACCCTCGGAGTTGACGATGGGTATGTAGAACGTGCCAGGGATGCCGTATTTTTCCAACAGCCCTGCGAGCCTCATGTCCAAGGGATGTCCATCGTCCCAACTGGTCACTACAATAGCGTCTCTCAATCCAAACACCGGGCATTTTCATGAATATATATTTAAATATTATAATAAGATATTGTTGGACAGAATGAGAAAAGTAGCGTTTGTCACACATTTGGCCTCTTTCAATTATTATGGCGGCGTAGAACAAAAATTATCAAACATCTACGAATATGTCAATAAAGGGCAAAATAAGTATGAAATACATTTTTTTGACATGTGGAAGGACGATATCACGAGCTTTGACATCGTCCATTTCTTCAATCCATTCTTCATGTCGCAAGAGGCCAAGATGCTGATGGACAAGATCAAGGGAAGCGGGACGAAGGTCGTCGTAACGCCGATATTCACTTTCCATCACGGCATAACGCGCCTGATGTGGGATTCCCCCATAATGACGGCGCTTGAGAATCTCTATCTTGGCGTCCGCAAGCTTTTCCGCAATAATGAGATCGTCTCCCTGTTCGATCCATTCTTCAACATGGCGTACCTGATGAACAAGGCCGACAAGATAATGGTGAACAGCCGTCTTGAGATGGAGAACAGCATCGACTTCCTAGACATACCGAGGGAGTTGTTCGTTGTGGTGCCCAACGGCATAGACTCAAAGTTCATGGACGCAGACAAGACAGAGTTTGTCAACATGATCGGCAGGGACGACTATATCCTATACGCAGGCAGGATAGAGCCCATCAAGAACGTCCTGTCGCTGATAGAGGCGTTTGTAAAGAGCGGCTTGCCTACCAAGCTCGTGATCGTCGGAGACCCGAAGGACGCCGACTATGTCAGGAAGTGCGAGGGCGCGGCCAACGAGGACGTCATGTTCCTGCCCCACATACCCTATGACTCCACACTGCTCCCCTCCGCCTATGCGGGGGCCAGGGTGTTCGCATTGCCCAGTTACCAGGAGACGTGCGGGATGTCGGGCCTGGAGGCCGGCCTGGCGGGTGCGAACGTCGTGGTGACGGAGAGGGGGGGCACGAAGGAATACTATGGCGAGCATGCCACATACATCGATCCCTTCAGCGTTGAGAGCAT
>Ga0116164_10000393_pt1 | contig 38974 bp, 43 predicted proteins | sample AD_UKC109_MetaG_FD_89888 | JGI IMG/M metagenome (GOLD analysis project Ga0116164, IMG submission 89888) | Active sludge microbial communities of municipal wastewater-treating anaerobic digesters from Hong Kong - AD_UKC109_MetaG | ecosystem: Engineered > Bioreactor > Anaerobic > Digestate... | reverse complement strand
GTAGATCATTCTGCACGCTGATCCCCGAGAAGAATCGTTTCGCCCTGCTTGTCGTGTTCGGTGCGGAAGAGCGGACACGGGTTGAGGTCATACGGGACAGTCTGTCACAGCACATCATAAAAGCATATGACGCGGCCACGACATACCACGACGGGAAATGGCTGCTCCTTGCAATCGACAGCGAACAGGTGATAGAAGACATATCAAAGCTCCTGGAAATCAAACGCAGACCCAAACAACCCAACAATGCATGACCATTGGAGTTGAATGGGATGGAGATCGAGGAATGGAAGGGGGGGCCATGAAAATAGATGAACGTGATCTTGGGAACGTCAGCCGCCGGGATTTCCTGGCTCTGTCCGGCGGTCTGATTGCCGCAATGTCGTTCGGAGGTGTGCCAGGCACGGGGATCGGCCATGCCGCTGACATCACATTCGCCGAAGGAAGGTGTGGAGGTAACATGGAAAAGAGAGTACTGGTCGCCTATGCCAGCAAGTACGGCTCCACGGGAGGAGTCGCCGACGCCATCGGAAAGGAACTGTGCGGCAAAGGCGTGAGCGTAGACGTTGCCCTGATCAAGAACGCGCGTAACATCGAATCATATCAAGGGGTGATCATCGGTAGCGCCATCTATATGGGCAAATGGATGTCGGAGGCGACGGATTTCGTGAAGAAGAACCGGGGCATCCTGAGCCGGGTGCCGGTCGCCTATTTTCTCGTGTGCATGACCCTGTCTCAGCCGACGGAAGAGAACCGGGCCGAAGTACTGGCCTACCTGGACCCAATTCTCAAGGACGTGCCGGAAATAAAGCCCACCGGTATCGGAACATTCGCCGGAGCGATGGATTACAGCAACCTTTCCTGGATCTACAAGAAAATCCTGAAGTCCAAGAAAACACCCGAAGGAGATTTCCGTGACTGGGATGCCATTCGCGCCTGGGCACGGGACCCGGTGTACGCGAAGTTTTTCTCATAATAACAAGAGGATAACCATACGGAATTTATTCAACAACGGAAGTTCACGAGAGCGAGAGATACTCTTCTCGGAACCATATGACTGCCCAAACGTACTGCATTGATATGGCATTTCAGAGTCGTCATCTATGTCTACTATCCGAAACTGATCAGTAAAGGGAAAATGCAGCAGGAAGAATGGTGGAAAATGGCAGCAACCGGATTGAGGGATGATTGCATTGCTCATACGAGGCTTTCGGAACAGTATGCAGGTAAGAACGGAGAGGGATGTAAACGATGAGACGGATAATCATAGCGGTCTGCATGCTGATATTGCTTGTCATTGCGGTGCTGCAGATAATGGAATCGAGACGGACAGCCTCACCCCTTGGTGACCCGAATCACGAGTTGGCCTCTCTGGTTTCCGATTTCGTGGCGGAAGACACGTCAATACACAACTGCGTCCTCTCCGTAATGAAGGGTGACGGATCGTTTTCATGGACGGGCGCGGCCGGTGTCGCCCGGCAGGACGGCGGGGTGCCGATGACCGCGGATACCCCGTTCTCTACCGCCAGCATCACCAAGCTCTTTACCGCCACGGCCGTCATGCGCCTGTACGAAGAGGGGAAGCTTTCCCTGAATGATCCTATGGCACAATATCTATCCGATGATTTGATCGACGGTATCCATATCTATAAGGGAAAGGATTATTCGCGGGAAATTACCATCCGGCAACTGCTGTCGCACACGTCGGGGATAGCCGACTACTACATCGAAAAACCCGAGGGGGGAAAGAGCCTCTTCGAAATGTTCCTGGAAGACCCGGCGCGAAAGTGGTCCGTCGATGATACGATCGAGTGGGCGCGCACCAAACTGAAGCCGAATTTTCCGCCGGGGACGGATGCCTCCTATTCGGACACCAATTTTCAGTTACTGGGGAAGATCATCGAGAAGATAACCGGCAAACCGCTTCATGTCGTATTCGAAGAGTTCTTTTTCCGTCCGCTGAGCCTTGATCATACCTGGCTGGTCGGACTTTCTCAGCCCCGGTCAAAGGCGACGGCCGCTCCGGCGGACGTGTTTTATGGCGACAGGAACATCTCCGAGATCCGCACGAACGGATCGTACTGGGCCGATGGCGGCATTATCTCCACGGCGCAGGAGTGTATCACCTTCCTCAAAGCCCTCAATGGGGGGAAACTGATCCGTCCCGAGACGCTGCGGTTGATGCACAACTGGCACACATTGCAGTTTCCGCTTGAATACGGGTACGGGACCATGTACTTCAAGCTTCCCCGGCTTATACGTATGGTAATAAAGATACCGCCGCTATGGGGCCACTCAGGTTCCTCCGGCTCGTTCCTCTACTATTCAGTCGACTACGATCTGTACCTGGCAGGAACCATCAACCAGACCAAATCGAAGATACAGCCCTTCCGACTCATGGGATCGGCGATACAGATTATTCAATCGAAAGATTAGATGCTCTTCATGCTGATATGTGTCGGCCGCACGTATGAAAGTCGATTTGGAGTGATTGGTACGGGTGAAAATCCTTGACAAATATCATAACACGGGTAGTATCTCAGCGTTATATTCTTTCAGACATAATTGAGGCTCCCCGCAACAAGTTGCGGGGAATCTCTGACTGTTAAGGAAAATTTATTTTTATTCACTCGCTAACCCCGCCGCAAGCAGCGGGAAATGCGCGCGCTGTTCAGTTCATAACCGGGTTGTACTTTTTGACAGCAAAAAAGAGGGCCCCTATGATCCGACAACATACCCCGCTTCACTAACCGTGGCGGGATTTTCTCATTTTGCTATAGAGTGACATTTTTTGTATTAAAAATACAGGAAATGCCTTCTAGTTTCTCTAATCTTCCTTAGCAAGCAAAGGAGAAGTTAATAGTGGGCACAATTCCAACATCAGACATGCCTGGATATCAGCAATTGCACGACAGAGTGTATAGCGCACTCGATCGTTGTCAAGAATCCCAAGCAATTGATTTCAAGCAATCAGCTGTGTGGGATACCCTCAAGTGGCAATTAATTCGGACTGTGATGGCGATGGGTAATCTTCGTGACGGTGGTGTCATTATCATCGGAGCTTCCGAAAATGATGACGACTGGGAGTTGAGTGGTATTGAACCAGATCATTTGGGCACTTATGACATTGACAATATCATCGATGCGATTAACAAATACTCGTCTCCCCCAATGCAGATTGAAATAGTACGCATCAAATATCGGAACGAAAAAGAGTTTCTTGCATTTCAAGTACTTGAATTTGCTAATACTCCCTATATCTGTAAGAAGAACGGTCCAGAGAAAATAAACCTGTTATGTGTAGGGGAAGTCTACATTAGACCACCTGGTAAGCCACAAACAAAAAAGGTAACAAATGCGCAGGAGATAGATGATCTCTTAGAACTCGCCGCAGAAAAGCGAGCACGAAGAATGGTTGAAACATCTCGTCGTATTGGTTTCGTCCCATCGCAAAGTAGCACTCAAGCATTTGATGATGAATTGGAGGGATTATGACGACTCCCCAAACCGAACTTCCTGTCAATGTTTTGGCCTACCCTCACTGGCGAGTCAATTTTCGCCCGGAGAACTATTCAGAGGAAGCCATCCCTACATTGAGTGAGTGCTTTCAAATTGTCGAGAAGAATAGAGTTCGGCTACGAGGGTGGGACTTTCCACATCTAAGCAACCGTGATGAAGAGAGAGGTCATGGCGCTAAATGGGTTGCTTCATGGTCGAGTTTCATGAGCCATCTCGAGTATTGGAGATTTTATCAAAGCACACAGTTCCTCCATTTGTCCAGCGTCAGAGAAGCTACTGAAGAGAGATGGAGAGAAAAATTACAGCAACAAACCGCTGTTCATCTGTCCCATATTGGCCACATTAATTGGGACGAAGTCCCAGGATTCATATCTATAATGAACTTCATTTTCTGTGCAACTGAGATAATTGAGTTTGCAGCAAGATTATGCCAAGCAGAGGTATATAAAGGGGAAGTAAATATAAGTATTCAACTGAATAAAATCAAAGGTTTTGTACTGACAACTGACTGGAATCGGGCTTGGTCCGCATACTATGCTGCTAACGAAGATTCTCTTGGGAAAACTTGGGCTATTGATAGTGGGGCTCTTATAGCAAACAGCGCTCAGTATTCGCTTGATGTTGTAGTATGGTTTTTTGAACGATTTGGTTGGCTTAATCCCTCCACTGAGGTTTTAAGAAAAGATATTGACGATTATCTCAAAGGAAAACGATAGAAAAACCTAGCCAGTCATTACCAAGCGGGGAATAGTAACAGCGTACTGTTTCTAACTTACCTATATTTATAGGGATGTCACCTTATGAACGAATTCCAAATTGAAAAAGCCTTCACCTTACTGGAACCGGGACCGGTGGTCCTCATCACGACGTATGACGGCAGGAAGAATAATATCATGACCATATCATGGACCATGGTGTTGGATTTCACGCCCACGTTCGCCATCACCACCGGGGAGTGGAATTACTCCTTTACAGCCCTTCGTGAAACGAAGGAATGTGTTATCGCCATACCGACCGTCGATATGCTCGATACGGTCGTGGGGATAGGGACATGCTCCGGTGCCGATACGGACAAATTCGAGAAGTTCAACCTGACGCCCGTTAAAGGCAAAGCGGTCCAGGCACCGCTGATCAGGGAGTGCCTCGCCAATATCGAATGCAGAATCGTCGACATCGTCAAAGAACACAACATCGTCGTCCTCGATGCCGTCGTGGCATACGTTGACACATCCCGCAAAGAGAAGCGGACCCTGCACGCCGTCGGCGACGGCACGTTCATAGTAGACGGGCGGAGGTTGGATCGAAAAAAATTAATGGCGTCCAAACTTCCGGAAGGTATCTAAAAACAGGGTCCCCCTTCCCTTTACTGTCTGAAGAATGGATTCGTCAACCGCTCCCGTCCTATGGTGGTGGCAGGTCCGTGCCCGGGATAGACCCGCAGGTCGTCTCCCAGGGGAAATATCTTTTCCCTGACACCCCTGATCAGCTGGTTGTAGTCGCCGCCCCACAGGTCGGTGCGTCCTATGGAGCCGCAAAAGAGAGTATCCCCCGTAAAGACGGCGCCGGGAGCGTGCAGACACACGCCGCCGGGAGAATGTCCGGGGGTATGGATCACCTTGATCCGATAGGTTCCGACCTCGATTTCCTGACCGTCAAAGAGTTCCCCGTCGGGCGGGAAGCCCAGGCCGTAAGTATCCAGCTTGTGTATCCATACCGGTGCCTTTACGATACTTTTCAGCTCCCCTGCCGCCCCCGTATGATCCGAGTGGCCGTGTGTAATGAGAATATATTTGATTCTGAGGCCGGCATCGGTTATCACCTTCGCGATGCGAAGCGCCTCGTCCCCGGGGTCGATGACAATGCCCTCCATAGTCTTCTTGCATCCCAGTATATAACAGTTGGCCTGAATCGGCCCGACCACCATCATCTTCAGCATGCCAATCTCCGTCTCCTTCCCGCAGTATCCATGCTCCATTCAACTTAATCATTCTTACGCATATTGCAAGGTCACAGGTCTGCGCCATGAGCCATGTATACCTCTTTTCTTGACTTACCATCCATCCGGGCATAATTTGCCGTTTTATGATATGAACAGGCCAAAACAACAAAGGTTATGCGAAGCAATGAATATAGGACAGGCAATTTCCGAACGAAGAAGTCACAGGCGATTCACGGGCCGGGAGATCCCTCCGACCGATATGCAAGAAATCCTTGAATCGGGGCTATGGGCCCCTTCTCCCAAAAACCGACAGCCCTGGCGTTTTGTCGCCTGCGGGCCGGAATACAAGAATCTGATTATCGGGGTGTTGAAAAAAAAGATAAAAGAGATGAAGGCCGAATCAAAGAATTTCGGCAGTCTTCTGATCAGTATAACATCCATCGAGGAGTGCTCCGAATTCCTTCTGGTATATAACCCGTATTCAGGCAGAGAACCGGATTATACCAAAAACCGATGGAAGGCCGACATGCTGTCCATCGGAGCCTGTATCCAGAACATGATCCTTGCAGCCCACGGCAAAGATGTCCAGACGCTGTGGATATGCGATATCTTATACGCAGAAGACGAGATAAATAAACTTTTAAAAACGAATGATGAATTAGTGGCCGGTGTGGCGTTCGGGAGTGGAAAGCAAAAGAAAATCCCCAAAAGGCCGAGAACTGAATTAGAAGACAAAGTAGTATGGACCGAATGAACCAAAAGGAAACTTGATTCCTTTTGTCTACCCTCTGTCTGACTTTTTCTGTAAGAAACTTATCCAAAAGCGCAAGAATGATGAAGACGCTCGTCACAATGCCTGATATATCTTTGTGACAAAGGATAGTACTATGAGAAACATAGAAAACATTGTCGCGACAATCGACCATATCGAAGCCCATCTTGACGAACCTCTTACACTTGGGACGATTGCGGGTAAGCTTGGTTATTCGCTCTATCATATTCATCACATGTTTACAAAAACGGTCGGAATTCCAATACACACGTATATCCGACGGAGGCAGCTTACTGAAGCGGCACGATTGCTCGTTTTCACGAATACTCCGATCGTCGATATTGCCTTACAGGCCGGTTACGACAGTCAACAGGCCTTTTCGTCGATTTTTAAATCGATGTACAAACTCCCACCCAAAAGGTTCCGTGATCACAAGGAATTCTACCCCCTTCAGATGCCTTTCAAATTCGAAGAGGCAATGGTTAGAAAAAATCCAGAAAAACGGCACTCAAAACAAACAATAACTCTCGCCCGCGAGGAGAACATTCCGGAATGGATGCGCTTGGTGCAACTCGTTATCGACGGGTTCCCGTGCTTAAACGAAAATGAGCACATAGAAACACTGAAACGGTACATAGCGCAAAATCGAGCGTTTATTATGAATGACAGCGGTGTCACGGTTGGCATCATGATGATTTCCCGCGAAGCGGGAAACATTGATTTTTTAGGAGTACATCCGCTCTATCGCAACCGGAACATAGCGAATGCACTGTTTGTTAAGGCAATGAACGAGCTGATTTCACACAATAAGATGAGCATCACAACTTATCGCGAAGGAGACAAGGCGGACACCGGATACCGGAATTCTCTTCAGGAGTTCGGGTTTGCGGAAGGTGAACTCCTTGTTGAGTTCGGCTATCCGACACAGAAAATGACGATCGTGACGGACACACTCCTCAAGAATATCCATAATACTTGATGAATAATGACGGATACTTCGATTGAGGGAAATGGACTCGCCAAAGATTTCACCCTACGCTCACTCTTACGCTTCGCAGCACCCACGATATTCATGATGATCTTTTTCGGTCTCTATACGATCGTCGATATGATCTTTGTAGCACGTTACGTGAATACCAATGCGCTTTCCGCCATCAACATCGTGACCCCTGTCGTGAACCTCATCGTAGGGCTCGCCACGATGCTCGCGACCGGTGGAAGCGCCATCATCGCACGAAAAATGGGCAACGGAAACGATAGAGAAGCCCGCAAGAATTTCACACTGATTACCGCGTCATGCACGGTGATTGGAGTTCTTTTTACGGTTACAGGACTCATCTCCCTCAATCCACTGGTCCGCGCACTCGGGGCAAGTGACGACCTACTCCCGTACTGCAATGATTATCTCGGAGTGCTCCTTGTATTTGCACCGTCAAACATGCTGCAGATACTCTTCTCCGTACTCTTCGTAACAGCCGGAAAGCCCCGACTTGGCATGTTGATCGGCATCACGGCGGGATTGACAAATGCGTTCTTCGACTATCTCTTAATTGTCGTACTTGACATGGGAATTCAAGGGGCAGCACTTGCAACCGGTATCGGCTATTCGGTACCTGCTATTGCAGGGACCATTTTTTTCATTTGTAACAGGCGAGGCACAATCTTCTTCAGTTCACCAAAATTCGATCTGCAGGTGTTAGGCGAAAGTGCCTTCAATGGTTCTTCGGAAATGGTCGGACAGCTTTCGACCGCTATAACCACATTCCTTTTCAACACTGCGATGATGGTGCTCGCGGGAGAGGATGGCGTAGCCGCGATCACAATCATGATCTACTCCCAGTTCCTCTTAACGACATTCTTCATCGGGTTTTCGATGGGTGTCGCACCGGTGATAAGTTTCAATTATGGCAGCGGCAACCATTTGCATCTCAAAAGTGTTACCAAGATCTCTTTAAGCATAACACTCGTTGTGTCTATTGCAGTCTTTGTCTTAGCATTTTTGTTCGGAGACATGATTGTCAAGATTTTTTCACCGGAAGGTTCGCCGGTATACCGTATCGCACGCGCCGGGTTTTTCATTTTTCCGTTCGCGTTTCTATTTACCGGCTTGAACATCTTTATGTCGGCTTTGTTCACCGCATTGTCGAACGGTACGCTTTCCGCCATACTTTCGTTTTCCCGGAGCCTCCTGATCGCGCTCGGCATCATCGGCCTTCCCGGATTCCTCGGAGTGAACGGTGTGTGGTTATCTGTCCCCCTCGCCGAACTTATAAGTCTTTGTCTGGCTGTATGGGTACTCCTAAGAAACCGGATACGGTATTGTTATGTATAATACGGTGTGTCAAAAAATATTATTAAAACAACACTCCGGACCATGTTGACTGACGGCAAAACGCAAGGATTCAAATATTAGGCTGATGTCTGTTTCCCGGCATGGATTTAAAAATTGTGTAAAGGAATCAAAATATGATGAAAAACCGGGGCAAAAATTTTGTTCTGTTGTTATGGATTGTTGCGACCATAATGGTGTCGCCCTGTTGTCTTGGATGCGGACAACAGGAATACTGGACAATTTCGCCATGCGAGGGAAATTCACCTGGCAAGGAACTTAAACCGGAAGTAGCTGCCGAGTTGAAGCAATATGCTCCACAGTTTTCAGCTTATATGACGAGTGCGGTCGATAAGGCATCCGCCGGCGATTATTCACTATTGATGCAACTACGAAATGAAACCCAAAAAACCCTGATCCCTTTTTCAAGAGAAGGGATAACGATTGTCGACCTTTCCATCAAAAGCCAGGCGGGAAGTCTTTCACTCCGGATATACACTCCGTCGGATCTTTCCGCTGCAGAGAGGGTTCCTGTTGTTATTTATATGCACGGGGGCGGATGGACTTTCGGGTCCCCGTCCGGGTCGGATCACATCGCAACCGGTATCTGTCGTACATCCTGCTCCATTGTCATATCCGTCGATTACAGGCTTTCACCGGAAAATCCTTATCCTGCCGGGCTCGATGATTGTACCGAGGCGATACAATGGGTTCGGCTCAATGCATTCAGGTATAACGGGGACCCAAACCTGATTTACCTTGCCGGGGACAGCGCTGGGGGGAACATTGCTGCATCGTCGGCTGTGTGCGAATTAATGAATCACCGGAGTATAAAAGGGGCTATTCTGTATTACCCGGCGGTGAATCTCAGCGAATCCGGTACCAAATCAATGAAATCTTTTGCGACGGGTTATGGACTCGACTCGATTGTTTTAGAAAAACTAATTCGCTGCTATATTCCTGATTCCTGTAAGCGTGCTGTATGGGGAATCTCTCCTATCAATGCCGACGCACGGGATATGCCCCCTGTTCTTATCATGACAGGTCAGTTCGATATTCTTCGTGATGATGCAAAAAAGTTCGCCGAGAAACTTTCTGCCAAGGGGAACCGTGTAAGGTATATCTGCCTACGAGGAGTTACACACGCATATCTTGACAGTCAGTGTTGCGCATCAGAATTTCAGATGACAATGAAGGAAACTGCCGGATTTATCTTTCGAACATCGAGAAGCATGCAAGAATAATTCCCAATTTTCCTTCTCATTCTTTTCGACCAGATCAAACTCAGCTCTAAAAAACACTAAGAGCCATTGAAATGTATTTACGTTGAACAGGAGGATATCTCTATCAGTCATCACTGGATAAAATATCACATAAGAATAGAATGGGCGGATAGAAAAGCAAACATCTCACTAGTTCCATTTGAATTCTTTTCCCTGTATTTAATTGAGGTTGACAAACTTGATCGCCTTAAACTGCAAGTCCGTTTCAACCTCCTCTTTCAACAGATCTCCTACTCTGCTTATCCGATTCGTTTACTCCACTTAGTCGAAAACTCAAATACTGATGGTCGAAATCCCTCGCCTTTGGATGAAGAAAGATTTATACATACCACTCAATGAATAAGGGAAGTAAGTTTGTGGATATCATTATTCGAACTTCCCCATCTCAAGCAACAATTTTGGGGCAAGTATTTCGGTTACACGCATACCTTGGTTCGGTCAACATGTAGAACCTCCCAACGTAGCGAATTGATGACATCCTTATTGAACAGGTCATCCACCTTATGGAGTTAAATAATACAATGAAGACGACACTATTCGGAGCCCTGGAAGAAATCAACTCGCGTCCCGCGCCGTTTGAATTTTACACCGCGGATCAGCTCTGGACCGACGACCATACGTCACAGAAGATGCTTGCGTTTCATCTGGATGAAGAGATCGACCTTTCTTCCCGCAACAAGGCATTCGTCGACCGTTCCGTCAAGTGGATCGTGTCGCATTTCGGAATAGGCGCGCATACCCGTGTTGCCGATTTCGGGTGCGGACCGGGGCTCTACACGACCCCATTTGCCGGACACGACGCCGATGTTACCGGGATCGATTTCTCGGCACGGTCTATCAAATACGCCCAAGAGGTTGCCGACCGGGAAGGATTGAAGATCGATTATCACCGGCAAAACTATCTGGAGTTTCAGACCGAGAAGCGATTCGACCTCATTACGATGATTTTCTGTGATTTCTGCGCCTTGAGCCAGGCCCAGAGAACAACGCTCCTTGCCAGCTTCCACGCATTCCTGAAACCCGGAGGAGCGGTTCTCCTGGATGTCCATTCTTTCAACGTCTTCGACGGCAGGGAGGAGGTCGCAACATACGAGCGTAACTGGCTCGACCATTTCTGGTCGCCCGAAGAGTATTATAGCTTCCTGAACATATTCAAATATGACAGGGAAAAAGTAACGCTCGATAAATATACGATCATTGAACAAACGAGAACCCGTGTTATATATAACTGGCTCCAATACTTCAGCAGGGACACGTTGAGGGAAGAGTTAGAAAAAAGCGGATTCGAGGTAGAAGAGTTTTACTCCGATGTCGCGGGCACTCCTTTCTCACCCGAGTCCAACGATATCGCTATTGTAGCCAGAAAAAAGAACACGTAACGGACTAACGACGATATGAAATTAAGAGATCTGGGTTTCGATCAATGGTTTGAGGCACAGGCCCCTGAGTTCGGTCAGGAGGGATGCGGCTTCGCCCGCATATCCGCAGTTGACCGCGGCTCATACCGTATAAAAAACGAATACCGGGAAGTTCCGGCCGAGTTGACGGGGAAGCTTTCCTATCACATCGAAAGTCCCGTCGGCCTGCCCTGCGTTGGAGACTGGGTGACGGCACAGTACTACAACGATGATACCGAGGCGATCATCCACCGGATTTTCCCGCGAAAGACCTTCCTGCGGCGCAAGGCCGCGGGTGAAAACGTCGATTATCAGATGATCGCGGCCAATATAGATACCGCCTTTATCGTTCAATCCTGCCATTTTGACTTCAATCCCCATCGTCTGGATCGGTACCTGGTAATGGCAGCGGACGGGCATGTCGAACCGATCATCATCCTCACGAAGACGGACCTGATCACCCAGGATGAACTGGATCAGAAGCGTGCGATCATCGGTTCCGCCACCAAGGCCAGAGTGATCGCACTGAGCAATGTCACCGGGATCGGGTTGGACGAGTTTCAACAGACCCTGTCTCCGGGAAAGACATACTGCCTTCTCGGTTCATCGGGCGTAGGAAAGACGACCCTCATCAACCGTCTCATCGGCAATGAAGCCTTCGCGACAAAGGCCGTCAGCGGCACGGGAGAAGGCACCCATACGACCTCGCGCCGGCAGCTCGTCGTTCTCGACCAGGGTGCGATGCTGATCGACACACCCGGCATGCGTGAACTGGGCATCGTCGGCGCCGGCGATGGAATCGATACGGGTTTCGAGGAATTTATCGCCCTCGCCGCACAGTGCCGATATACGAATTGCAGCCACGAGCACGAGCCCGGCTGCGCCGTCCGAGCCGCGGTTGAAAACGGAGAGCTGTCTGAAGATCGGTATTCCAGCTATATCAAACTCAAGAAGGAGTCGGACCATTACGAGATGTCATATCTGGACAGGCGGAAAAAGGACAAGGCCTTCGGGAAATTTATCAAATCGGTAAAGAAGCAAATGAAAGGCTGAGGACCTCACACCGGATAATCGCATCCGCCGGTGATGCCCGACGTTATGATATGAAACAGGACAGTGGACATGTTTGGAACTCATGATTTTATCATCTTTCTCATTGCAGGTATTTCACTCAATCTCCTGCCGGGCCCCGATACGATGTACATCGTCGGCCGAAGTGTCGCACAGGGACGGCGAGCCGGTTTTCTGTCCGTGCTCGGCATTTGTTCGGGCATTTTCATTCACACAACGGCCGCGGCCTTCGGGCTTTCCGCGATTCTCTTTGCTTCGTCCGTTGCGTTCAACGCGGTCAAATGGGCGGGTGCCATATATCTCGTGTATCTCGGGTTACAGATGTTCCTGAGTAAGAATCAGGAGCCGCAGGAAAAGACGGACATGCTTACAACACCATCAGTCGACCACTGGGTGATTTATAAACAGGGATTATTGACTAACCTCTTGAATCCCAAGGTGGCGATGTTTTTCATGGCCTTCCTGCCCCAGTTTGTCACCCCGGAGTACGCCTCGAATCCGTTACCCTTTCTTTTTCTGGGCAGCGTATTTATCTTTACGGGAACGGTGTGGTGTCTCTTCCTGGTTGCCGTGGCTGCTATGGTTTCAAAGGGACTCCGCAGGAAATCCAGATCTCTGCATATGGCAAAGCGTGCGACGGGGTTGCTGTTCATGGGTCTCGGTATCAGGCTCGCCATTCAGGGCCAAAGATAGTATACAATACAGCAACCGTTGATTAGCGGGGTCAGGATTTCATGCAGGCGGCACAACAGACTTAACTCAAAGGGATAATCATAATGGCGAAGCAACATCAGGAAAAACTGAGTCTGAAAGAACTGATTGCCATGGGCATAGGCGGGATGGTAGGCGGCGGCATCTTTTCCGTCCTCGGCCTTTCGGTTAGCGTTGCCGGTCACGCGGCCCCTCTTGCCTTCGCTCTGGGTGGCATCGTCGCACTGCTGACCGGATGGAGTTACATCCGTCTGGGACTGTCCTATCATTCGGACGGGGGAAGCTTCACCTATCTGGAGCATGCCTTCTCCCATCCCAACATTGCGGGCATCGGCGGATGGCTCTTACTGGCAGGATATATCGGCACCCTCGGGCTCTACGCATACACCTTCGGCGTTTACGGAAGCGCCATACTGGGAAACTCCGGAGTCAATTCGGCCATGTCCCACGTACTGTCATCCGGTGTGCTGCTGGCATTTCTCGGAGTGAACCTTTACGGAGTCCATGCCTCGGGAGAGGCCGAGGACGTCTTGGTTCTGGTAAAAGTCCTGATCCTCTCGCTGTTCGCCATTGTCGGACTTTTTTATGTACGGTCCGATCACCTGTTGCCGGTCTTCAACACCAGCGGAGCCGGCATGGTGATGGGGGCGGCTCTGATCTTCGTCGCATACGAGGGATTTGAGCTGATCCCGAATGCCACCAACGAAATGAGAGATGCCCCCCACGATCTGAAACCGGCCATCCTGATATCAATCCTTGTCACAACCATCATATATATTCTGGTCTCCCTCGTCGCCGTGGGCAATCTGCTGCCTGCCGAGATCAATCAATACAAGGAATACGCCCTGGCCGTGGCGGCGAAACCCTTCCTGGGACACGCCGGATTCTTGCTGATCGGTCTGGGAGCGATTCTGTCCACAGCGTCCGCCATTAATGCAACTCTGTTCAGCACGGCACGGCTGGGTTTCGTCATGGCAAGCGAAAAAGCGGTGCCACAGCTCTTTTGCCATAAGGAGCGCACAAAAGATATCCCCTTCGTGAGCCTGATCGCGATCACGGCCGTGGCGATTGTTTTCGTGAACACCATGAATCTCACCGTCATATCGTCGTTTGCCAGCTCCATTTTTCTGCTGGTATTCGCATCCATCAACCTTGCGGCCTTCAGACTGCGCCGGCGAATCGGTCTCCATCCGATTCCGCCGCTGATTGCGCTGGTGCTCTGCCTTGCCTCTCTGGTCGTGTTGATTGGCTACCTTTACAAAACGGCGGCTCACGACCTGGCATGGATCTTCGGTGCCTATGCTGTTATTCTCCTGGCGGAATTTGTTTTCAGCAAAAGGAGGCTGATCAAGACCAAACCGTAGGCTTTAAACAGCTATCGCCAAAAGAGATGAATTTAAAGAGTAACGGAAATTGAACATATGAAGATTACGGGAAAGATTCACCTGGTACGGTCTGATTTTACAATACAATTGAATCCGCAGATGAAGATCGAACGGTTTGTAAACTCCGTCATTGTCTTCGGAGATAAGATACTCCTGATCGACACGGGAACGAAAGGAAATGCCGACCATATATTCAGCTATATACAGGGTAACGGTCGGGATATTTCCGATCTGGATACTGTGATACTCTCTCACTCACACCCCGATCACATAGGTTCAGCGGCTGAAATCAAAAGAAGAACCGGATGCACGATTCTGGCTCATGAGGGTGAAAGAGACTGGATCGAAGATATTGAAGCCCAGGTGAAGGCCCGCCCGGTTCCCGCCTTTTTCGATCTGGTGGACGAATCCGTTACGATAGACGGTTTTCTTGAACACAGCCAGATGCTCGCAGTCGATGAGGATGTAAGCCTTTCCATCATTCATTCGCCCGGCCATTCAAAGGGCTCCATCAATATTCTGTTCCCGGAAGACAGGATCTTATTCACCGCCGATTCGATCCCCGTAAAGAATGATATCCCCACTTATGATGACTTCCATGATCTGATGAATTCTCTGCAATCCATAAAAACGAATCGGGACTATTCCGTTCTGCTGACTTCCTGGACTCCGCCGCTTATCGACAGAGGAGAAATTGAAAGTCTGCTGGACGATGCCGAAAGGTATCTGAAAGCATTGGATGAGGCTGTAAGGGAAATCTACACCGGGAAAGAATCCGAAGCGCTCGAATGGTGCCGGAACGTTGTATCGAGACTGGAACTGCCTCCTTTTTATGTAAATCCGATTGTCGACAAAGCATTCCGGGGACATAAACAATGAGGAAATCAATACGTGAATTGTTCCGCTGGCATGGAAGCGCCTCGCCCAATATCGGTCAGATCTTGGCGGTGATTATCGGGATGACCGTGCCGATCGCCCTGGGAGAATGCATGGGACATCCCCAGTCGGGAATCTTTGCCTCCTTTGGAGGGCTGGCGTTAAGTAGCGCGACAGACACGGGAGAGTTCACAGCGGACCTGAAGAATCTGGTATATGCTCTGCTTGCGGGCGGATTGGCGTTTCTGATGGGAAGTTACATCTCACACAGTAATGCGGCAACCCTGTTTCTACTGCCGGTTATCATCTTCGCGGTCTCGCTTGTGGGCGGTATCAGCAGACTCATGGCAAGATCGACGACGATCTTCCTGCTGTTTCTGATCATCGCGGCCAGCTTTGGCTCCATAGAAGCTACCGTCGTAACGCGCACCGCCCTCTTTCTGATGGGTGCGGTCTGGGCATTGGTTCTTTTTATCGTTTTCCGGCCGATCGGCATGATGCAGGCAGGCACAGTCAACGGCAATACTCAGCAGAAATACACCATCCACCAGTTATTGGGTCACTGGCGCAGAGGTCTCCGTCGTTTCAGCGGCTGGCAGTATTCCCTGAGAATCACCCTGTGCGCGATCGTCGCCGTGTCGATTATGTATCTGTTCCCGATGCGACACGCCCTCTGGATTCTGTTGACCATCGTTATAGTTGTGCAACGTAACAGCGATCATCTCACCAAACGGATGCTCCAACGCGGAATCGGAACATTCATCGGAGTTATGATCTTGGGACTCTTGACAAGTTATCATCTTCCTTCCTGGCTGACCATTGCCGTAATTGCCGCGCTTGCCGGAGTTCGTGTATATCTGAGAGAAGGTAATTACCTCTTTTACGCAATTGTCATGACGGCCCTTGTCGTGATCCTTCTGGATTTTGGAAAGGAACTGTCTTATCAGGCAATGCTCGACCGGTTGATCGCTACAACGATCGGGTGTATCGTTTCATTTGTCTTCGGCTACCTGGTCTGGCTGAGACTGATTAGATCACAACGATAAAGGACCTGAACGATCATGAAGATGCATAGTGACAACAAGCTTGACGGCAACGGACCGGGCAGGGCTGCCTGTGGATCGGATGCAGACGGGACAGTATGAGGAAAGATAGATGGATTTGAATACGTATAGTTCTGTTACGACACTCGCCGGAGCCATACGGAACAGGGAACTTTCGTCCGAAGAGGCTATGTCCGCATACCTGAGCCGGAGAGGAGAGGATGCGTATGAACAAGCGATACGGGCCGACAAGGCCGTGGCAAGAGACGACATTTCAGGCTCGCTCATGGTGTTCCCATGATCATCAAAGAGATTCATGCAAAGTCAATAGTATCGCCGTCGAAGATATATACGTACGTCATCAATCCGTATGTGGGCTGCCACTACGGCTGCACGTACTGTTACGCCCGGTACATGAAGCGATTCACGGGGCACCGTGAGCCCTGGGGCGATTTCGTGGACATCAAAGCGAACGCAGTGGAGCTGCTGAGAAAAGAAATAACGAAAAAGAAACCGGATTGCGTTTGGATAAGCGGTGTCTGCGATCCCTATCAGCCCATCGAAAGGAAGTACAAAGTAACCAGGGGATGCATGGAAATATTGGTCGATAGCAACTGGCCGGTTCGGATACAGACCAAATCAGACCTGGTTGTTCGGGATTTGGACATACTGAAGAAGGGAAAGGATTGCGATGTCGGGTTATCGATCGGAACGGCCGACGACGGTATTCGACGGCTATTCGAACCAAAGGCGACGAAGATCGAAGAACGCATCGACGCCCTGAAGGAGCTACATGCAGCCGGAATCCAGACATACGCAATGATTGCGCCGGTATTACCGGGGGCTGAAGAACTCATCCCCTTACTCGACGGAATGGTTGACTATCTGTACGTCGACCGCATGAATTATGGATACGCTCATCCTGTTTATACAACCAAGGGATTGGAAAAGTACGAAAGGAATGAATTCTTCTCCGATGTAAAAAGGATCATGCTGCGTCAGAGTGAAGAATCGGGAATTCCCTGCACCATACTATATTGAACATTAGCGGGGAATCACACGGCAATCACTCCGGTAAGTCCTGACGGATGGCAGGCGTTCGGGCAAAAATATTCAACAAGGTGGACACATGGCAATTCCGACTTCGAGAACAAGCAGTAAAGCCGAGATAAGGATCGATGATGAAAAATGCACCGGTTGCGGCCTGTGCGTGACCGTCTGCAAGGATTTCAGCCTGAAGATGGAAGATGGGAAAGTCAGGGAATCGGATAATACGCTGTTCGGATGCATAGGCTGCGGTCATTGTATGGCAATCTGCCCGTCAGGTGCGATTCAAATTACCGGCAGGACAATATCCCCCGACGATCTCTTCGATCTGCCGGATAGCAAGAAGTCCGCAACGTACGATCAGGTGAACGGCCTCCTCAGCCGCAGAAGAAGCATACGGGAATTCAAGGACACTCCGGTTGGGAACGATCTCGTGACAGCCATATTGCGTGCATCGCAGATGGCCCCCATGGGTGTGCCCCCTTCCGACGTGCATGTCCTGGTTTTTGACACGAAAGAAAAAGGACGGGCCTTCGCCGAGCAATTCTGTACCTATCTGGAAGGAATGAAATGGCTTGTGTCCGGCTGGTTTCTGTTTCTCATGCGGCCCTTCTGGGGCAGGGCCAATGATGAACTGTTCAGAAATTTTGTAAGACCCCTCTTCCACACTTATACGGAACATATGAAAAAGGGGATAAATCTGGTAACCTATGATGCCCCTCTGGCACTGTACTTCTACGGATCGCCCTACGCCGATCCGGCCGATCCGATCGTTGCGGCCACCTATGCCATGATCGCCGCCGAAACCCTCGGTCTGGGATCATGCATGATAGGGGGAATACACCCGCTGATCCAGAAGGGAAAAAAGGCGGAGAAGTTCAGAAAGGAACAGGGGATACGATATGCGAGCCGTGAAGGCCTGTTTGTGATATTCGGATATCCGGACGTGAAGTACGCGAAGGGGATACGCAGAACCTTTGCCTCAGTAGAGTACGCATAACGGTGTCACGGAATTAAAGCACTATGTCCGAATGTAGTCGTGGGGTGTACGCAGCGGCATTGACACAAGCTTAACCACATGGAGATCGTACGATGATTATCGTGAGCGCCTGCCTGGCAGGGATACCCTGCCGTTACGACGGGAAGCGGAACACCCGCAAGAAGATCCAGGAACTTGTAAGAGAAGGGAAGGCAATCCCCGTCTGCCCCGAACAACTCGGAGGTCTGCCCACCCCGAGACCGGCTTCAGAGATACAAAGCGGGAAGGTGGTAAACACGGAGGGAAGAGACGTCTCCCATGAATTCAGGAGGGGAGCCGAGATCGTCCTCGCAATAGCACAAGAATATGGATGCGAAGAAGCGATATTGAAGAGCCGCTCACCGTCATGCGGAAAGGGAACAATTTACGACGGAACGTTCTCCGGGAAAACAGTAAGCGGGAACGGCATTACAGCCGACTTGTTGATCAGGAACGGAATTAAGGTTAGAACGGAAGAGAACATATAGGAAGCAGGAGAATGCAAGTACCATGAGAGCGGCGGGAGGTTTCTTCAATTGCAAGACACGATAATAGAAACAATAGTCGAGGCGGTCACTTCCAATAATGCTTTTTCATATTGGGAAATACCCCTTATCGGTTTTGTTTCGGCTGCGCGACCTGAGTTTAACGATTTAAAAAAGATCGTCTCGGAAAACCACCTGGTACCGCGAGACATACTACCAGGTGCGAAGAGCGTCATCTGCTACTTTATTCCCTTTCATTCGAGCGTCGTGGAAAGCAATAGAGATGGCGACAAAGCGTCTATGGAATGGGCACGGGCCTACATAGCAACAAATGAGCTTATAGCCCATATCGGCGATGTGATAGAGTCGCTCATGGGGAAGGACGGATTCCAGGTCGGCAAAATACCCGCGACCCACAACTTTGACAAAGCCGCCTTAATCAGCAACTGGTCCCATCGGCATGTGGCCTATATTGCCGGACTGGGCACCTTCGGGATAAACAACATGTTCATTACGGACAGGGGTTGTTGCGGACGCCTGGGAAGCATCGTAACCGATTATGAATTTGAATATCCCGCATTCGTAGACCGAGAGGAAAGGTGCCTGTTCAAACGGGATGGAAGTTGCGGCATCTGTCAGAACCGCTGTGAGAAAGAAGTATATAAGAACGGAACGTTCAACCGGGCATCGTGTTATGAAACATGTCTGGAAAACGCTGATTATTACCGTGATATCGGTCTGGCTGATGTGTGCGGCAAATGCTGCGTCGGCTTGCCCTGCTCCATGACAGACCCGACGAAAAAGAAACGGTCTCAGTCGGTATGACACGCGACCCTGGATCACCGAGTATGAAGAAGGTCATCTTCATTATCTGTGTTACGGGGAACATATAGATGAGATCAATAAATCAGGACCGTGACATTCTACGAAATGATTGACAACAATCTGCACACTTGATTTATTTTTGACGCGGCACGAATAAAATCACAACACTGCGAAACATAGTCGTTCGTGGTCATCCTAGATAACCTTCTGGATTTTTTGGATGAATAGGGGAAACACAAATTGAAATCACATGCAAAGAGAATAAACGATGTCAAATAACGTTGAAAAAGAAAAAACGTACTGGTTTCCGGCCCAGAGATACGGCTGGGGATGGGGACTTCCTTCCTCCTGGCAGGGGTGGGTGGTACTTGTTCTGTATCTCGGTTTCATCACCTTCAGTGTATATTGTTTTCCTCCGGAAGACGAGTTGACATTCTTTTTACTTTCAGTACTATTATCAACCGCTTTTCTGATCGCTATCTGCTGGCTCAAAGGTGAACCACCGAAATGGCGCTGGGGGAAAAGATGAATTTATCCGACAAATCGCTTAAAAAAGGGGCTATCGGCAGCGATGGCAGGAGGGAAACTTTTCGGTATTGCCCGGGATAACCTTTTGAATTTTCTTGATTATAAAAATCGTTCAGAGGATCTAAGAACTGATTACAGATCGTCAATAAGCCAGGAAGGGATAACAGGTAACACAGTGAACACCATAGACATTAGCGCCATTGATCAGGACATTCGGGATTATTTTGAAGAAATGGTACACATACGGAGACACATCCATTCCTACCCGGAGATTGGCCCTGAACAGCCCGAAACCATAACGTATATAAGAAATATCTTCACCGGCATGGCGGATGTGACCTTTATCGAGGGCGATCCGAAAGCCGGACTCGTTGTCGATATCGGCTGCAATGCCCCGGGTCCGACAATCGCATTCAGAGCCGATATGGACGCGCTCGAAGTTTCGGAGACACCGTCAGATGACCACGTCCCGAATCGGATGAATTTTCGTTCAAAGTATGAAAACAGGATGCATGCATGCGGTCACGATGTGCATACGGCCATACTTGCGGGTTTTGGCAAAATCATTCACGGACATCGCGGCAACCTGAAGGGGAAAATACGGCTGTTATTCCAGCCGGGTGAAGAGGGGCATGGCGGGGGGAAACGTATGGTCGAAGCCGGGTATCTCGATGATGTCCTCAATGTGTTCGCCCTCCATTGCTGGCCGAATCTCTCCGTCGGCCAGATAGGCTTTCGGAAGGGTCCCATCTTTGCGGCGCTTGACTATTTTTCGGTAACCATACATGGCATCGGCGGTCACGGTGCCGCCCCTGAACGGGCAAGCGATCAGATACTTGCCATGAGCCGGATCATTAACGACCTCCAATCGGTCATAACGAGAAGAATCAGCGGTTTCGAGCCAGCCGTTCTGTCGATCGGTTACGTCGAGGCGGGTTCGCCCACGTCTCGAACCGTTATCCCTGCAACAGCTCAATTCAAGGGAAGCGTTCGGACATTTAACCCTGCAACCCAGGAGACCATTGAAAAGGAATTTACAACTGTATGTAATCACAGCGCGCTGTCGGTACATCCCGAATGTAAGGTCGATATCGATTACGAGCATATTTATCCGCTGACGGTAAATGATCCCCCTTTGTCAACAAAGGTTGCAGAGGTATTATCTACGTTTATAGAGAAAAATAATTTATTTACCGAGTTTGAGCCCACATTGGGCGGTGAAGACTTTTCATTCATGGCAAATAAAGCTCCCGGTGTTCTTTTTCTGCTGGGGGGCACGGTGCCTGAAAGACTTTCCGACAAAACGGTCTTTTTGCATCACCCGGCTTTTGACGTTGATGAACGGTCCATGCTGTTTGGCGTGCAGGCATTCAAGAGTTTGACTATCGATCTGCTCTCCTGAAAGCCGATTAATCGGCTCAAGCCTGCAACGGGAAGATCGACCGGACAGCCGGGTCGTCTGACGACTCGAATATGCAAAGGAGGAAAATACCAGTGCAATCTAAAGCGTACCTGCTGGTTTTCGATGGTCTCGCCGATTGGGAAACGGCCCTTGCGCTGTGCGAGATCAACAAATCGGAGAAATATACGGTGGTAACGGTCGGTTTTTCCGACAGACCCGTCATCACAATGGGCGGCTGTACAATCATCCCTGCTATTACCCTTGATGCGATCAATCCCGACGAAGCCACCATTTTCATCATGCCCGGCGGAGATATGTGGGAACGAGGACCGTGCGAAGAGATAATCAGACTCCTTCACCGGTTCCATGATAGAGGCACCGCCATAGCCGCAATCTGCGGGGCGACACTGGAGGTTGTACGGGCCGGATTGACCCATGATCTTTACCACACGAGCAACTCCAGAGGATACCTGAAGGCAATGATACCCGACTACAGGGATGACGACTTGTATGTGGATGCATTGGCAACCGCCGACAAGAACCTTATAACGGCCAGTGGACTGGGCAGCGTAGAGTTCGCCTGTGAGATCGTCCGGCTGCTGAATATCTATACCGGGGATGAAATTCAGGAGTTGTACGAGATGTTCAAACACGGTATTATCCCGGCCCGTTTCGTCATCCAATAAGTCCGTCAAATGGACGACGTGCGAGATCATTTGATTGAGTGGAACCGTGAGAGCTATGGTCAGAAGTTACAAGGCAGTGAATAATCAGAGCATACACACCTGTACAGAAGAAGATGCTTCCGTCCTGGCAGGGACAATTCAACGGTCATTTCAGGATGTGGCGGACCGTTTTGGGCTCACCCGGGAGAATGCCTCGCGCCATCCATCGAACTGCACGGTGGACTGGGTCCTTAAGGACATGAATCGCGGAGTGGTCTATTTCGTGCTGAAAGATTCGGGCCGGGTGGTGGGATGTGCCGCTCTCGAAGCGGCAGGTTCGGACATATGCTACCTCGAACGTCTTGCGGTGCTTCCTGAACACAGAAAGCAGGGCTTTGGTAAGACACTGGTCGATCATATACTGTCAGAAGCACGAATCCGCAAGGCTCGTTCTGTAAACATAGGGATTATTGCGGAACAGACCGAACTCAAGGATTGGTACAGGCGTATTGGATTTGTTGAAGGAGAGAGTAAAGACTTCCCCCACCTACCCTTCCGTGTTACCTTTATGTCATACGAGTTTGTCTGAAAACATTGCCCGTCAGAGCAATCCATCCGACTTCAGGAAGTGGCTGCCGATTTCGATGGTTAGTGTGTTGTAAGTTTTTATGTGATATGTAATGACGCTTTTTGTGATTCATAGAGTGAAAGGATTTTGTTAATGGGAGAAGGTTGTAACCTTACCAAGGATCGGATCAGGGGTATCATTCAGGATTTCATTTCCACCTCACCACTCAATACCATGGACAACGGGACCGGTGAGCCGGCATGGGATCAGGTTTTGGTCGGTTTCGCTTCCGGGGCGGATGCGATCTGGCAGCAATACAAGGAATATATCGGAGCGTTTCACTGGACACCCTGGGAAGTTTTTAATCAGCATCATTCCGGTGAACAGGTCAGCGCGGACCAGTTGACCGTTATCTCGTGGATTTTACCCCAACGGGAATCGGTCCGTAAAAGCAACCGCTCCAACAAAGAGTATCCGTCCGAAGAATGGGCGCGGACAAGGGTCCTGGGAGAGGAATGTAACGCGGCCCTGAGGCTCCATGTCGTAGAAAGACTGGAACTGGCCGGATATGCGGCAGTAGCCCCCATGCTCGTTCCCAACTGGACGATCGTACAATCGGAACGTTTCTCCTACGCGTCTTCATGGTCCGAACGCCATGCGGCCCATGCTGCTGGTCTCGGAACCTTCGGCCTGTGCGACGGTCTGATCACAGCCCACGGGAAAGCGATGAGAACAGGGTCCGTCGTCGCGCATATATCCGTCGAACCGGACCCCCGGCCTTACGCAAATCATCACGCCTATTGTCTTTTCTTTGCCGACGGGACCTGCGGGAAGTGCATCGATCGATGTCCGGTTGGTGCGATTACGGTACAGGGCCATGACAAGGAAAAATGCCGGATCCATCTGACCAGAACCAGAGAATACGTCAAGGATACCTATGCATATGAAGGCTATGGATGCGGCCTGTGTCAGGTAGGCGTACCGTGTGAAAGCACGATTCCGGTCAAGGCCGCACGGGAGGCACTGGAACGGGGTGAGCTGCCGCCACCGCCTCCCCCTTTAGCCTGATTATGGGCAACAGAGACATGGAGGACGGCATGTTTGAAAACATCACATCCGAACACAGTGCGGCTCTCGATGTAATCATACGGGCGCGGCGCTCGGTACGGGCATTCAGCGCCACCCCGTCCACCAAGGAGGCCGTTGAGGCGATCATCCAGGCAGGTCTGCTGGCTCCCTTCGGGGCGCTGGCCGTTGCGGGAAAACCTGATTTTCGAAAGGTGTTCGTGATTCGGAACGCAACAGCATCAATGGAGGCCGTATCGAAGAGCATGAAAAACCGGATGGCACGGCTGGCCGATGAACTCGAAACAAAGGCGGGATCGGTTCCGTTTGTTCAGAATCTCAGGCGAATCGGACGGCACGGCGTGCCCGGTGTCGGCAGTGCGCCATATTTCATCGTTGTCGGAGAAAGAAAGGGAGTGCCTGCCGTTGCTGCCCAGTCACTCTGCTACTGCCTGCAGAATATGTGGTTGAAAGCGACATCCCTGGGGATTGGACTGCAACTTATCAGTGCGACGTCCCAGATGGACAGCGACCCGGATTTTTGCGGACTTCTCGGCATCCCCGCAGGGGAATACGCGCTTGACGGATGCGCCCTGGGATACCCGGCAGATACCTATGAGCCGCCTCCCGTCGAATATCCCGTACCGTCAAAATCGGTGATCTGGCTGTAGATATCGGATGTGATCACCATGCACACGTGAGACTGAGGAAAAAAGGAATTTGATTGTCCGTGAGCGGATGTCTTACTGCCGCCGCCGATTTCGGCATTATGCCAGAGAATGATGGGAGGAGAATCTTCTTGAAAAATTCAGAATTTCAATCCAGAAGAATAACCAGAGCATATCGTCAAACGATCAATGCAAATCCCGACATAGTGTTCCCTCTACTGTGTCCGGTTCGTGAAGCTGAGTGGCTCGACGGCTGGCAGTATGACATGATCTATTCCGAATCCGGCTTGGTTGAAGAAGGGGCTGTCTTTCGTACCTCACATGAAGGCGAAGACGATACGATCTGGATCATTACAAAACATAATCCTCGTACCCTCGAGGTTGATTTTACCCGTTTCACGAATAACTCCAGAACATGCGTCTTGAAAATTGCCGTTTCCCCCAAAGACAGTGACAGCTCATACGTGGAGATATCCTATACCTATACGGGCATCACTCCCGAAGGGAATGACTTTATTGATGACTTCACGGAAGATTCATTTCTTGAGGCAGTCACCTTTTGGGAGAGATCGATGAATTATTTTCTGAAAACAGGCGAGAGATTGAAAAGAGCATAACCTTTTTTCACACATGCAGGTGAGAAATGCGGTGAGATACGGTTGAACTCACCCGGTACAAAGGAGTTACGATGAAAGATCTGAAGGAGTATCCGATAACAATTGCGGAAGTCGTACGCGCCCGATCCGTCGTCAGACGTTTCATTAAGCCGACGCAGTTGATCCGGTACGAAGGTCTCTCACGGGCCGTTCGGGCCGAGGTCTACGTAAAACATGAAAATCACAATCCCACGGGCAGCTTCAAGATACGCGGGGGCGTCAATCTGCTGCACCATCTCGGTCAAAAAGATATCAACGGCGTGATAACCTTTTCCACCGGGAATCACGGCCTGTCCATAGCGACGGCTGCGGCATGGTCGGGGATCGGGGCGGTTGTCGTCGTTCCCGAGAACAACAACCCCGCAAAGAACCGCGCCATCATGGAAACCGGCGCCGAACTCATAGAGGCCGGCCGGACCTTCGAAGAGGCGGCACAGATCGTAGATACCATATGCGCTGAACGCGGTCTCTATTACGCCCATCCCGCCGATGAGCCGCATCTGATCAACGGTGTCGGTACGGAGTTTCTCGAAATCATCGAAGATCTTCCTGATATAGATGTCATGATCGTGCCCATTGGCGCCGGCAGTGAAGCGGCCGCGGCGATTACTACCCTGCGGGTTTTTCGTCCACACGTGGAAGTCATCGCCGTCCAGGCAAAGAGTTCACCTGCCGCGTATCATTCCTGGAGAGAGAAAAAGATTGTATCGGCTGAAAACGATACGTTTGCGGGAGGATTTGCGACCGGCAAGGCCTATGAGACACCCTTTGCCATCTACAGCAAGGGCCTCAGTGATTTTGTCCTGCTGACGGAAGACGAAATTTACGAATCCATCGGCATGGCATTGCATTACACCCATAATCTGGCAGAAGGCGCCGGCGCGTCGACCTTAATGGCGGCAATCAAGCTCAAGGATCACTTGAAGGGAAAGAAGGTCGCATTGCAGATGAGCGGATGCAACGCTTCGGCGGAAGAAATCTCCACCGCTCTATCATACCCTGCACCCGGGCATGATTAATATACATCTAACGGAGCGCAACAAAACACCCGGAGAACATACTGAAGGATTATATGATGTGGGGAATGTCGACCCGATACGGGTCATACCGGAGGATCGGTCTCTCCACCATGAAAAGAGGCAGCATGGAAGTACATGGTTTGGATCGTTCTTCGCTACACAGAAGCGATCAAAGCTGGATCAATAAGACATTTAACGACGAACGGGCTCGCATTATTCCCGTACACGATATGACCGTCTTGTGCGACAATTCACAAGAGTGCAACACGCTATACCTGACGCACAAAGATCTTCCCGAATCGTTAGTATCGGCCGATTCGTCGATATTCCTGGGCATGTATGATGGGATCCCTTATTTTGCGGCAGATGTCGGCTCACATGATGTGGCTTCGATGATATGCCGACAAACAAACACCGTTTTTCGGGATCTCAGATCAATGATTTCCTTGCTCCATAGCCGGGACTGGGAATTATTGTCGCTGGCGTGTTTCATGACCTATTGGCATGCAAGAAACCGCTATTGCGGGAAATGCGGCCATGAAACAAAAAGCTCGGAAGCCGGCCATGTCCGTATCTGTCAGAATGAGGCATGCGGGGAGAATCATTTCCCAAGTATGGATCCGGCCATTATCGTTCTCGTCTCACACGGGGAACGTTGTCTGCTTGGACGCAGTAAAGGGTTTCGGAAGGGAATATATTCAACGCTTGCCGGATTTGTGGAACCGGGTGAAGCCATTGAAGATGCGGTGGCTCGGGAAATCAAGGAAGAGGTAGGCATAGACATCGATACCATTGAATATCAACAATCCCAACCATGGCTCTTCCCGAAGTCACTGATGCTGGGGTTCACGGCATCGGCGAAGGAAGAAAAAATCATTATCGACGAGAATGAGCTTGAGGATGCCCGCTGGTTTACGAGAGAAGAAGTCAGATCAAATCCGCATATTCTTCCCTCTTCGGCATCAATCGCTTACAAGCTTATCATGGGGTGGCTGAGCAAGGAAGAGAGCTGATAAAAGCGTTGTGAGAAACGGCGAAGAGATGGAAACATCATGGGCAGATACACCTGTCCAGACACCACGATAACCGTATTCATTCAAGAACGCAAGGTGTGTATATACGGAGGAGTTGAAATATGAAGAAATTTAAATTCAAAAAAATTGATGCCTTTGCAACGCAACAGTCCGACGGAAATCCGGCCGGCATGGTCTGCGTGGACTCGTTTAACGACACAACAACCGATGAACTGCTCAGAATCGCTCAAGAACTCAAGGGGTTTGTCAGTGAGGTCGGATATGTCTGTCAGACAGACAACACGTTTGTATTGAAGTATTATTCTTCCGAACGAGAAGTCGATTTCTGCGGCCACGCCACCATAGCCATCATGTACGACCTGATACAAAACAGCGACAAACTAATCAACATGAGTGAGATACCTATCACGACAAAGAAGGGGAACCTGACAGTCGAAAACCGGATCGCCCATGAAGATGCCGTATTTATCTCTGCGCCGGATCCCGTTTTTTCAACACAGGAGATTGATCCTGCTCGTATTGCTGAAGCGTTACGAATCAAGGTTGATGAAATCGATACTGGCAATCCCATATCTATCGTGAATGCCGGTCTGGAAACACTCATCGTACCGATAAAAACGCTGCAAGGAATCCTTTCGATATCCCCACTGTTAGACGAGCTGAAAGAATTCTGTGTCCGGAATACTATCGACATCATAACCGTGTATACCGACGAGGTTGCTCACACAGCAAATACATACCGGACAAGGGTCTTTGCGCCGACGTTCGGGTACCTTGAAGATCCGGCAACCGGATCGGGGAATTCCGCATTCGGCTATTATCTCCTGAACAACAAGATGTGGGACGGCACCTTCATGTCACTGGAACAAAACGGAAGTTTCGAGAAGCCAAACAACGTAAAATTAATGGTACACAGTACCCCAGAAGCCAAGACCCGCGTTTTCTTCGGCGGAGGGGCCATCGTAAGGATTGATGGGAAATATTTATTACCGTAATATTCTCATGAGTCACAGTCAGGATAACGGATCTATCATTCTAACCCTTGAGCGCCGCACGGCACATATTCGGACAGAGGAGGGGACAGGGCAAGACTGACTGACACTCATCTATCCATAAAAGTGCCGTGGAAAAGCCTGTTGTCACATGGCGGCAGCGTAATGCTGACGCCGTTTATTAGGTTTCTTATGGCTTCCGCTCGTATTGATGGCGGAATTTTTTTATCGAAAACTTCCCGGATCATGACCTCTCTGCCATAGAACTTGGCGTTCCTTATTGACTGGAGCATCATTCCAGCCACCCTGTTCTCCACCTCGAAAAAGGAGTAAGAACGTTTCAGATTGACCTGTCCGATCATGCTTGCCCGGATGTCAGAGTGGTCGCATATCAGCTTTACGATAGAGCCTTCATTCATTTTATCCAGCCGCCCGATGTTGATAAAAAACCGCTGGGCTTTTCTATCTTTCCGAGTGTCCTTCCGGCTATCTTTTATGCCATCCTTCACGCTGTTTGTGCGGCTGTCTTTCACGCGGGTCTTCGGGTTCGTCGTTCCGGTACCAGTGACGGCCTTTTTCAGGGGTTTCACATTGATATCGCTGGAATGGCGGTAATAGTCAATAAAATGAGTAAACTCGGAAGAAACCAATCGTTTTATCAGTTCATTTTTATCTATTCCGCGCAGGGCTTCGTATGCGACAGGCAGGTATTCGGCGATATCGGCATCGTTGACCTTTGTATCAACAATTTTTTCAATTTGACTGAGGAGCTGTTTTTTGCAAATTCCCGGTCCATCAGGGACTTTCTCGAAATCAAACTGGATTTTCAATCGCTTCTCAATGGCCTGGAGTCGGTATTTTTCTTTCACATTGATCAGTGCAATCGACGATCCATGCTTTCCGGCGCGCGCTGTCCTCCCGCTGCGGTGAATATACATCTCCGGCTCATTCGGCAGATTGTAATGAATCACGTGGGTGATATCATTGACGTCAAGCCCTCGTGCGGCAACATCAGTTGCCACAAGAATACGGATCGATGCCTGTCGGAATCTCTGCATCACGCTGTCCCGTTGCGCCTGAGATAATTCTCCATGAAGGGCACCCGAGTCATAGCCGTCCTGTATCAGCCTGGCGGCCACATCCTGTGTTTCCTTTCGGGTCCGGCAGAATACCAGACCGAAAATTCCGGGAGAAAAATCCAGAATCCGTTTCAGGGCCTCATACCGGTCTTTTTCCTGTATCGTGTAGCAGGTATGCTCGATCTTCTCCGGGCTTTTTTGTTTGCTGTTCACGGTTATCTTCACCGGATCAGTAAGATACTTCGTTGCAATCGCCGCAACGCCCGAAGGCATGGTCGCAGAAAACAGCCATATACGCCGATGCGGCGGCAGTGTTGCCAGGATTAAATCGATATCTTCCTTAAATCCCATATTCAGCATTTCATCGGCTTCATCCAAAACCGCCACAGAGATATGTTCCATCTTCACCGCTTTTCGCCGAAGCAGATCATTCAGCCGCCCCGGTGTCGCCACAATTATCTGGGCACCGCGTTTTATCTGCCTTATCTGGACTTCGATGCTGGCACCGCCGTATACGGCAGCCGTGCGGACTCCTTCCATGCAGAGTGAAAACTGCTTTATGTCATTCGTTATCTGAATGCAAAGCTCACGGGTAGGGCACAGGACAAGCGCCTGCGGGTGCGGCACCGACCTGTCGATAAGCTGAAGCAGCGGCAGACCAAAAGCCCCCGTTTTCCCGGTACCGGTTTGCGCCGATCCCACAACATCCCGACTGCCGTCGAGCAGTACGGGGATGGCCTGCTCCTGTATCGGCATTGGGTTTACAAAGCCCAACGCCTTCACCGCGCGGACCAGTTCCTCATTTAATCCCAATTCTTGAAAATCCATAATCACCATTCATCTGCCGGGCACGTTCATGCAAACGGTAATCGTCTACGGCATGCCGGCTAGTTATGTAAGACTGCGAGCTGCCAGAAATGCTTCACATCTCCGGTTTTTGAAATCATCGCGCACATCGAAGTTGAAATCCCATTGGACGAACGCCGTTGCCGGCACTCTTCTTCTAAAGAAACAGCCGGATGCGACGCATGCCGGCTTTCCGAACCACAAAAAAAGCTGCCCAAAGCGATCTGGACAGCTCTTCCACGCACAATACATGACACGTAAAACAGCACCATTCAATCATCGGTCTGCTCAAGTGTCAGACGATTGCGGCCGTTTCTATACCTAATATGCAAAAATTGCAACCTATTTAAACAAAACCACCTCGACTCCTGCGTTTTCCGACCAGGTAACCCGTTATACCTTATGGTATAAAATGAAATCTCAAGGCCTGAATACTCCTCTTCCATTCTTGCAACGCCCAATAATTCCTATTGCTTATGCCCTGAATTATCCTTGACATAGTATCCTTTATTTTCCATAATTTCCCCCGGCTTTTTCAATACATAAACCGTGGATGTTAAATATGCTGATAGGACGGAAGCGGAGATCGTCAATAAAGACCCTGTTACTCAATATCGGAATACTTGGTAGATACGGATACTTTCCCGTTTAATAACTTGTTAGAATTCGATTAAAATGCATTATGAAAGGAAGATAGGTTGCGTAACAAAAATCATTTTGTCTCGCAGAGTTATCTCAGAAATTGGTGTGATTCTGAAAACTATCTTTGGTGTTACCGTACCTTAGTATCCCATGATAATATTAATATGTGGAAGAAATCTCCGCCTAAAGCTGTAGCCTATCATTTACACCTATATTCTCAATTAAAAGATCAAGAACTAGATGATGAGGTAGAGCAGTGGTTTGATAAAGAGTTTGAGACCCCGGTTCAAAGTGCACTAAACCGAGCAATTAGTGATTTACATTTATCTTCAGATGATTGGAATAAACTGATAAAATTTGTGGCACTACATGACGTAAGAACACCAGCAAGGCTTCATGAACATCTCGAAAGAGCTCAAATAATTTTTTCTCAAACTTTAAAAAAATTGCAAAAAAACCTTCCCAAAAGACTTTTGGAGCAGAGACAAGAATATTCTAATCCGACAAAACACAAGAATCATCTTCCTTTAAAAATAACGACTACTTATGAGGAAGGCAGCGAACCAACAATGATCGTCAATATAGAATCATATACAGGACGTTCGTCTTGGTTATTTAGCTTGAAACACATACTAAACAACACTATCAATATTCTAAATAAACACAAATGGACTATAATACGTCCATACAATGGCATGAAATGGTTCACGAGTGATAATCCCGTCGTTAGACTAAATTTTATCAGTCAAAATCAGTATGATTTAAAAGGTGGTTGGGGTGTTAAGAGAGGTAATATTATTTTTCCATTAGACTCAGAGCATCTTTTGTTTACTGAAATTGGATGTAAACCACCGATAAAGGGAACTCGGTTCAATAAGGAGAAAACTTTATTTATCAGAAAGATAATCGCTGAAAATTCATATAGGATGATCTTTTCAAACGAACCAGATCCTGAAATAGAGAAATACGCACCTCGGATAGTAGATCACAAACTATTCAGGCAAGAACAAGAAATGTGGGGAAAATGGCACGAAAAAAATATACTTATGGAAGCTAAGTTTGCGAAAGAGACGTAGTATAAAATTCTAACAAATCAATAGAACTGATCGAGTCTCTAGGGTCGCTCCGATTCAGCTTTTTGTTATACCTTGAGAAGGAATCCGAATGAAACAACTGGCACTGTTAGCATTTATCTTGTTAATTATGATCTCGCTTTCAGGATGCTGCATCCCTGATCTTCCCGGCCCTATCGGAATCCCGGGACTTTAGACGGAGATGCCACAGAACACACAAGCGAGAAAGGAGTGAATTATGGTACAAAAAAATACCCGGGTCATTATATTCATATCTTTGTCACTGTTTTCACTGCTGGCATGTGCCAGCACCCACGAGCTATACCGGGGGGAAACGGCAAAGCAGGCCGACCGGATTCATATCGTCTCAGGCGGCACCGAATCAGGGATATGGAATACCAACGAATTAGCGGTTCATTATACCTATACGTCGCTGCCCGATCGTTTGAGTCTGGAAGGTAATATATCGATATCAGAATCCATAACCAATAGTTATCCGAAAATCAGAAGTCTGAGTCTTCTTGTCAGCTTTCTATATACCGATGGAAGGGTGATAAGCACCCACCATATCAGCCCTCTCTATTCGGTGAATTCAACCGCCCCCGAAAAGATACCCTTCAATGCAAGCGTATCGCTTCCCGGTGAAGCCGCTGCCTTTTGCTTCAGTTATTCGGGGGAATTTCTGGGAGACGACAGAAAGTGGGATTCGCTCCATATCGGGAAAGACCCCTTCCAGTAAGTCGGTCATTATTGATGATCCCTTACATACCTTGCAGATGGACAGTTGGAGCATCGACATGAAAACGATAGGCCTAATAGGAGGGATGAGTTGGGAAAGCACGGTCGGATACTACCGTGCGATAAACGAGGGCGTAAAAGATGCCCTAGGCGGTCTTCATTCCGCAAAGGTCGTTCTCTACAGCGTGGATTTTGATCCCATCGAGAAGCTGCAACATGAAGGCGATTGGGACGGTACGGCAGAAATCCTTTCAGCCGCCGCCCTGAGCGTCCAGACGGCCGGGGCCGATTTTTTACTCATATGCACGAACACCATGCATAAGGTAGCGCCGCAGATAGAACAAGCCGTTCATATTCCGGTGCTGCACATAGCCGATGCGACTGCCGAAGTTCTCATAGAGAATGGCGTGAAGAAAGTCGGCCTCCTGGGCACCGGCTTTACCATGGAGCATGACTTTTATAAAGGACGGTTACACCGGAAATATGGGTTAGATGTGCTGGTTCCCCATACCTCAGACAGGAGGATTGTTCACGATATCATTTATCAGGAACTTTGTCTGGGCCGGATTACCGCCGAATCCAGGGTGGAATACCTCCGTATTATCGAGAACCTGGCCAATGAAGGCGCCGAAGGGGTAATTCTCGGTTGCACGGAGATCGGCATGCTGGTCAATCAAAGCGATACCGAGATACCCCTCTACGATACCACTGCGATACATGCGAAACAGGCGGTTGCCTACGCAATATCTCAAGAACGTTGAGTTCGACGGCAACAATGGGCCAAGACGTATACTTAGAGAAATGAAACCGATTACATGCAGGCTTTGAGGCAAGAGACACGCTTTCACCGTGTGATGATCGACCAAATGGGTTCCATCTCATCCCATGAAATGATCACTCTTTCCCCTTCTCCACGTCCTTGAACAGCTCGACCCACTCGTTTGGCGACGCATCCGCAGCAAGGAAGAAGTATGCTCCATCTATCCGAACAATCATGTACATTGCAAGCATACAATAGGGTTTCGCAGCCAACCGAGGGAGGGCTGGGGTGGATTTAATCGTTCCGGTCGTAAACACGATACTCTTCCCGGTAGCCACCGCCGGATAGTGATAGCCCGCAAGTTCTACAAAAAAGACCCCCTTCTCTGATTTCTTGATCTCAACGAAGGCCTTAGCGTCCTCTTTGTTTTCGCGTCTGTATACGCCTGCGTATTGGCTGTAGTCTTCGATATTCGGAACTTTTCCATAAATCTTGGCGGAAGAGAGTTCCGGCTTTGTGTTCTCGTGAGCTATCTTGAAATCATCCCACAAGGCACGAACAAAGGTCTTACCGACATAATGCCACTCATTGTTCTGTAATGCCCTGTTGATTTTATCATCGAGTTTACGGAACTTTTCTGCCGTATCAAAGTCCGTAGCAAAAAGGTTGGCTGCAAAGAACAGACAAGCCAACACGACTCCTCCACATATCCTTTTCATCCTCGGTCCCCTTTCTGAATCCTGTGGTATTCAACACGCCAGGTTGCGCGATTGCGCTTACTACCCGTATTGGCACATTCATTTCAAAAACCGTTTTCTTTGTCAATATAAAATCAGAACGTTGCATCATCAACGGACAGACCGATGCTACACATGGTATCAACTTCAGATACAGCGTTTCCAGAAACCCTTATAATTCGGGCATATCACAGTTATATATTGACATAAGAATGGAGCAAGTATAATCTTTTTTATATACCCCGCATCAAGGATAGCCCTGCAAAAGATCAGGGAGCATAACCGTGAAGCGGTGAGTAATCGCATGGTGATCCAACGGGTCGGCCGATATATATGTACCGTACATATTAATTGCATACCGGAATAATCGGCAGAGCCTCTGCCTTAAAGACAGTAACATGCAGTATAAGAATAAACCTTTGAAAGGAATGAAAGATGGGTAAAACAAAGTTGAACCTTCAGGAAGCATTTGCGGGCGAGTCTCAGGCAAACAGAAAATATCTGGCCTTTGCAAAACAGGCAGACAAGGAGGGCCATCCCCAGGCTGCGAAACTGTTCAGGGCCGCGGCAGAGGCTGAGACCGTGCATGCCCACGCCCATCTGAAGGCCATGGGCGGGATACACAGCACCCTCGAAAATTTAAAAGAGGCGGAAGCGGGCGAGATCCACGAATTCAAGTCGATGTACCCCGCCATGATCGAAGCGGCCAGGGAAGAGGGCGACAAGGCGGCGGAAAGAAGTTTTGTTTTCGCCAATGCGGTTGAGGAGATCCACGCGGGATTATATCAGAAGATGATCAAAGAACTTGATAACCCGTCTGCTGTTGACTGCTATTATGTCTGCTCGATCTGTGGCTATACCCATGAAAGCGAGGCCCCGGAGACCTGTCCTGTCTGCGGCGCGAAGCAAAAGGCTTTTTTCAGGGTGGATTGAACACGACGTATTACACTAGGGGGAAAGGGCAGCGGGAGGATTGAAGTGCATTCTTTACGGCCTGTTGCCCAACCGGGGCGGAGTTCGAACGGACTGGCGCGCACCGCAGATGACCGCCGGTACGAGTCTCAGGAGAACAATACATGCACATAACTGATACGCCTTTCGGTATTACGAATTGGTCCGAAATCGAACGAACAGAGCACAAAGGTGATACCGGCGTTGCCTATTGGAGAAGCCGGAATTTTGGAGATATTCGAGTCCGGATGGTTGAGTATTCTCCAGGCTATCTAGCGGATCATTGGTGCAGTAAGGGACATATTCTATTCTGCCTTGAGGGTGAATTACACACGGAACTGGAAGATGGCCGCACATTTATTCTCAAGCCGGGTATGAGCTATCAGGTTGCTGACAATGCAGAGCCGCATCGCTCCTCAACAGCGGGGGGTGCCAAGCTCTTTATTGTCGATTAACGACAGATACATATCAAGGCTGACCGTCAAGATGTTTATGGAAGCACTATACACAATAACCGGTGACGCAGGATTTATGAAGGTCAATAATAGGACCAGTACCGGATAGAGCACATTACATCGGCTCACAATCCTCACACAGGCGAACACTCATACCTCGTGCCGATGAGGGGCTATGGCTATGGGACAGGAATTAGATAGCATAGAAAGAGTGTACGATACGGTAGCAAAAGAATATGCCAAAGCATTTTCTTATGATCACGAGAAGAAACCGAAAGATCAAGAAATCCTCCACAGATTTTCGAAAGAAATCGGAAAGATAAAGCCGGTCTGGGATCTCGGCTGCGGTTCCGGCAACACCACACAATACCTGCGCAATCTTGGAATTGAAATCTCCGGGCTGGATCTGTCCGAAGTACTGCTGAAGCAGGCACGAATACTCCATCCCGGAATACCCTTCCGAAAGGGCAATATACTCGGGCTCGAGTGCGATGACGACTCAATAGGCGGCGTTGTGGCGTTCTATGCCATTGTTCACTTTACAGATGAACAGGTAGGGATCGCTTTTCGAGAAGTATTTCGTGTATTACAGCCGGGAGGATTATTTCTTTTCACCTACCACATCGGTGATAAAACAATCCATATAGATGAATTTCTCGGCGCGAAGATCGATATAGATTTCATGTTCTTCACTACGGATTTTATTTCCGGCTGTCTGAAGGAGAGTGGATTTGAACGGATAGAAATAATCGAAAGAGAGCCCTATCCGAACATAGAATACGAAAGTCGAAGGGCGTACGTGTTCGCGAGAAAACCAGTCGTACGATAACAGCTCGAACACGAATCATAGGGCCGACTAAAAAGCACGACGTATCAGCAACGAAGGACATTACACCCAATGAAAACTACAAAAAAACAAAAGATAATACGATCCTCTATTGGAGTGATACTGGCGATACTGCTGCTGTTCTCCTCCGGTCTCAAGGTTCCGGTTTTGGACACCACCACTGACGATTACTTTCGCGAAGCAATAACGAAAGCCGGAGTAGCCTATGCGACCTGCAGGGTTATCAATGCCTCTGTTTCAATTATAAAGGACTCAAGCCTTCAGTTGGAACCCGCAGGGGTGGGCGTATCGTTGGCCGTCGGTCAGGCCCTGGATCCGATCGATGATATGACGGAACGCCTTTCCGACGTGCTCGTGACGGCGATTACGTCATTGGGGGTCCAGAAGCTGGTATATGAAATCAGCGTATCGCTTGCACCGCCTATACTCGCCGTATTTCTGTTTATCCTCTCCTTGCTGGTATGGTTCGATAATGAACGGATAACGTCCTTGCAGAAAACTCTCACGAGGGTAATAGTACTTGTTGTTATCGCCCGCTTCTTTCTTCCCCTATCGTCCGTTGCGGACGAATATCTCCATAGACAGTTCTTCGCCGAACAAATAGCAAACGCAAATCAGGAACTGGCTATTGGTTCCGGTGAACTTGAAAAATTAACGGATTTGTCACTCCCGGAAATTGATGGAGTTGTGGGGACCATCGAGAATAGCGCGTCGTTTCTTAAACGAAAATCAACAGAGTTCAACAATGCCCTCGTGGCTATCGTTACCAATGCGGGAGATATCATAGAAAATCTTCTCAAGCTGACATTCCTGTACGTTGGCATCTTTCTGATTCAGGTTATCGTTTTACCGTTGCTGGCATTCTGGTTTCTTGTAAAAACCGCCAGCGCCCTTTTTCACACGAACATCCCGGTACTGGTGCATCATTCACAACCGTTACAAGACGGCAAGGCCCAAGGAATCAATTCAGAGGACAGCTCAACGTAGCGGCTCGGGGATGGAAGATTCGGCAGGAGGAATACACATAAAGATGATCGGATTCTGCGGCGATCAATGCACATGCTGTCCCCGCTATAGAGCGACACAAGACGGCGGAAAGATCGAGCTGGAACAGGTGAAGGCATTATGGGTTCGCCTTGGATTGAGAGATCCCCATATTCCTGTCGAAAATATGGCCTGTCACGGTTGCGCGCTGGAAAAGGAGTGCGCTTATTCGGAACTGTGCGCTTGCATCAGTCTAAAAGCACTGGAAAACTGCGGTCTGTGTGATGACTATCCGTGTACGATCATTAACAGCGTATTCGTAAAATCTGAACAGTTGAGATCTCATGCCGCCGAGGTCTGTACACGGGAGGAACTGAATATGCTTCACAAGGCATTCTTTTCAAAAAGGGATTATTTCGATCGTATTCATGAGGAGTATCTGAAGAAATACCTTTTATAGCGATACAGAAAGGCCCCCAAAGCGCTCCCGAGCGTGTTATTAATCAGATCAAGCATACTCGAGGATCGACCCGAGAGAAAGCCCTGGGATATTTCTATACAAAGACTGACGGCGAATCCGGCAGCTATCGAGAGCAGAAGTGCTTTTGCGACCGACACGTGCCGGTGGGTCATATACATGAAAAGAAAAAATCCAAGCGGTATAAACCCGAGCAGATTGATCGTGATGTCCAGGATATTATTTGTGAATTTATTATGTCTGTTCAATGGGAATTCCAGAACCGTTCTCGCATAGGGAATGAAACGATCAGGGACAATCAGAGGGGCAGGAGTTCCGGAGCCATAATCGGGAACTGCCGTACCGTTATCGCCGTCAAAGGCATACCAGATCAGGGGTGCCAACGTTCGTATGCTATCAGTCTCTGCTTGGACCTTACTCTTCGATAGTGATCGGTCAAAAATCGCTATCGAATGTATCGTTCCCTTCCAAGGACCCGTCCCGTGGGCGTTGCTTCCGACGACGAGAGGGTATGAATTATCCCAGCGGGAGAACGTCATGGGACCCGTTTTCCGCGTGGCGATCTTTTTCCCGTTTTGATAGAGGTCAAATCTGTTCTGATCGTACACGATCGCAAATCGAGTCGGTTTCCCCTTTGTGAAAACATGCTTCTTCCCGAAGCTGATGGTGCTGGCAGTGCCATCGGATTGGATTCTGAGCTCAATACCATCTTTCCACTGCCCCACGATAAAATTCATCTTATGATAATCCAGACCATACGTCAGAATACTTCCAAATCCTTCGGATACGGAGAAATCAGAGACCATATCGATGAGTATGGTAAATTCCCGCACATTGAGGAGCTTCTGAGGAGGTACCTGCGAATAGGCGGTAGACGGTAGTGCAAAAGAAATACCGTTATGGTCATCCAAGACGGCCATATTGTGTTGCCTGAAATTCATCGGCCATAATCCCACGACAATCAGAAGGATTACATAACAGCACACCACAATCAAAAGAAGATTCGATATGTTTTTTGAGGTTGATCTCACTGAGCAAATGTCCTGTGGCTTCTACGCATTGAGACTGGCTTGTATCCGATACCGCT
>Ga0116164_10000392_pt1 | contig 39064 bp, 38 predicted proteins | sample AD_UKC109_MetaG_FD_89888 | JGI IMG/M metagenome (GOLD analysis project Ga0116164, IMG submission 89888) | Active sludge microbial communities of municipal wastewater-treating anaerobic digesters from Hong Kong - AD_UKC109_MetaG | ecosystem: Engineered > Bioreactor > Anaerobic > Digestate... | reverse complement strand
TGAGGGTTCAAGTCCCTTCACTCACCCCATTTTATAATGGTTGGATAAAGAGCGCCCGTAGCTCAGCTGGATAGAGTCGCAGACTTCGAATCTGTTGGTCGTAGGTTCGAATCCTACCGGGCGCGCCACTTATTTATAATGAAATCAACAACTTCACTTTTTATTTCCAACTTCTAACGAACTTCTAATCTCTATAACTTTACCCCTGTTTTCAAGGGCTTTAGAAATCATGCCTCTTTGCCTTTTAGCGTAGCGTCGTGTAGTCTTTATTGAGGTATGTTTATAAACGTCTTGAATGAAATCTATAGAATAGCCTTCATCAGCTAGTTGGCAACCAAGAGAATGCCGTACAGCCTCATATAAACCAATTTTTGTATCGCCGTCTCTGTAGGATTCTCTCCATATTTTGTTAAGAATTTTATTATTGTAATGGCTTCCCTTATTATTATGGCTAAAAATCCATCCTTGAAAAGACGGCCATCGGCGAGCAGACTTCAACGCCTCTGTAGCCGTCGTGGTAATGTCCTCTATACGAACACCCTTAGTTCCTGTTTTTGTTGTTTCTCTAAGTTCATATTCGCTATGACTCCTTTTGAAGATGATTTGATGTTCTGTCACGCAATCTGTTTTTAACGCAGTCGCCTCTTGCGGACGACAACCATATTCCATCATGATGATAAATATAGGCCTATGTCTTTCTGGAATCCGTAGCAACCTTCGCTCTTGTTCCTCATATGTAAGATATATAGTGGTTTCAGGTTCTGGCTTTGCCAATGGTGGAAACTCCGGCATAATAAACGAGGGAACATCCTTCTTGTAGAATCGAAGCATCGTTTTTATTGATGTTAGCACATTGTATTTTGCTGATTCTGATAGTTGTAATGAATTTTTAAAAGCTAATAACTTTGAATGGGTAAAGTTTCTTATATCGAAATTTTCTCCAAATCCTTCGTCATCCATTACTTTTTTTATTGCATTACGATATATTTTCTTAGTGTTCTTTGTTATATCGGCAGCGTCTAACCAGATTTTTGAGAATTCCTTTACTGATAGAGGAGAATCGGGTCGATATGTACGTGGATCAAATGTGCCTTTATCAATATCCGCCTGCATGACAGATAGCATCTTTTGCCCTGTTCGTTTATCCCAGATCGGCAAACCTTTCCATTCCCAAAATTTTTCTTGCTTGCCATTAAAAGGAATTGACACGTAACAACGTTTAGCCGGAGCATGATAAAATACATGTCCTCCCATAAAGCCACCTCCTGTATTAGGATGGATTATGGGATTTTTTTTAACAGTGGTCAATGTCATTTTTGGTATCGCCTTAACCGTCTGATATTCTTCAATGATTATTTTATTAATGGGGAAAACACGTTTTCTTATGACTTTTTCTTGTATTTAATCTGGATCAGGACAATGTTTTTTTAGTCACTTATTTCCTGTTTGCTCTTCTTGCGAGACTTTCTGGAGATCTCCGGCCTCTGTGCGTTTTGCTTTTAGAGCTTGCTTTTTCTTCTTTTTCTCTTTTCAATATATTTTTGATCATTACGTAATATCCGTTTATTTTCCTGTCTCTAAATTCGGGGTTTAACCATGTGTCGATTTTATCAACTATAATGTCTTCCGGCCTACGCCGATAACCACCTATCTGCTGTGGTGTGGCAACAGTACCTCGCTTGCCATTTTCAAGCCCTTTTTCGGGTGTCCGGCTTTTCATCTGTTCTGCAACTGCGTCATCAATAAATAACAAAGCTGTTAATGTCTCTCGTCGTATAATCTTCTTTTTACTTTCGGCCATGGGCAAACCTCCGGATCATACTGTTATGTTTTTCTCCGCACGCAGCGTAGATCGAGGGCGGTTTTCTGGTCTCTTTTTTTAATTCTTTATAAAATAAAAGTTTGACATTTGTCAAATCATATGACATATAGAAACATACATTTTTAATGTCATGAAATGATCTGAAGTTACTACGTGAGCCTATATGACAGAAAAGGAAGGAAACTATGATGGCTAGCCCAAAACAAAAAAGAAAAGAAAATATTAAAAGCAAGGCTTCTTGGGTACTCATCCATGACACATCTGAAGCAAGAATTTCATACCTTCTTGACTTTGCCAAAGCCGATATAAGTCGTTTGAAATATGATGAGCGATTACAGTTCGTCGCTGATTTTGAACGTTACATTTTTAGACGCGTCTTCAGGACCAGTGATTTTGAGGGGGAGGTGATATTAGATGAAGGACCATCCCCTCTTGATTTGCTTGGTGATGATAATTTGAAACGAATTAGAAATTTGCAGGTAGAAATAAATAATTTTCTTCAAATCCTTTCGCTTGCGATTCAGAAGAATGTAAATCAAAATCTTAATAATATATTTGAAACAAGTTTGAAAATTGATTGTAGGGTGTCCGTTTGTAAAACGGAAGCAGGTGATGTCATATCGATTTTTACAACACCACAGGGAAGTGATAAGCAGCGCCTCATGTTTGAACTTCTATCACTCTTTTCAGATATTCCAGTGGATTATATCCACAAATGTGAACACTGCGAGAAATTATTTTATAAAGAAAAAAACGCAATTTATTGTACTAAAAAATGCATGGTAAACATGAACACAAAAAGATACAGGGAACGCCACCCTGAAGCATTTAAGCTTTCTCAACAGAAGCAGTATGAAAAAAGGATTGGATCGAATGCAGCTAAAAGCTTAAACAAAAGGAGACAAGAGAAACAAAAAATTATGATGCCATTTGATTATGGAAAAAATAAATAATCATCATTGTAAAAGAAACCCCTCAAGTCTTTTTGACCTTGAGGGGCTATAGGTGGGGTGGAGGGGTACTACTTTAACAGATCATGAATTTTACGTTTACCTCACCAGAAATGTCATTACATGTTTTTTACTTCTTTTAACTATTTTTAGCTTACAAGCATTTTTACTGTTTCAATTACCGGGCTGGTGAACAGCGCCATCATGATGGTGTAAAGAGCGAACACACCGACCACTTCACCGACATACATCTTTTCGTATTTACGTTTTAAAGAAACAAGAATCAAACCGCCAACTACTAAACAACCAAGTTGGAAAAACGGGAAGTTGGTTGCTCCTGCTGCCGCGTATTCAGCAAAGCTGAAAGTTGTCGTTAAAAGAACTACTGCCGCCGCTACGATTGTTGTTGCCATTGTCTTTTTCATGATCTGTTACCTCCTTGAGGGTAATTTGTTTTATTTGCCTTTATATTAATGAAAATACCGTGCTAAATATTTGAGACATGAATAACATTATCTTATCTATATGAATTATATGGATATTTATGATTATTGGGTACGGCGAAGATATTTCCAAAAGCCGTTATTTATCCTTTTTTTATAATGAAACGTTCAAACTGTTGAAACAAATGTTGAAATTGTATGAGAGTAGATTATTGATTACCAAGTGAAAAATTTAGTGTGCCGCAGTTGGTTTTTCCATTTTAGGTGCGTATCACTGTCTTCCTGAAAGCGTTATGTTGAATAATTTCAGTTTCATCATAGATTTCAAATGAAAAGCGTGATAATTAAAGAATGAAAAAATCATTTAAATAAGTTTCATCTCTTACAACCATGCTGGAGTGAAATATGGACTGGCTTTCAAGAGCTGTTCTTTAATTAGAAACGGGGTCTTTTATTGCTACGCAATGAATCACATGTATAAACAGCGATGCAGTCTTGAGAAATCAAGACGCTGAGGATGACCATGATGACCGGCTTTGCGCTTGTTAGAAACCTTGTATCAAGTTCCGAAGCACTCAAATTTGCTAACTTTAAATTGACAAAGATCGGGGCCAGCCTCGATTATGACTTAAAGAGAGCCCAGTACCTATTTCCTAAAGAATCACCGCTTTATAAAGACTGGATTTACGAAAGGGCGTACGATGATAGTGATGCTTGGAATAGAATCCCTTTTGAACTGGAAGACGCCCTGTTGTTATTGCGACTTTTTAAGACAGGCGATCTGTTCTTCCTTCAACCATGTATAGAAGGCAATGATGGTTCATTATCTTGCCAGCAACAGTATCCCGCAATGGTATGTGTCCCCTCAGAACACAGCTATAAAATCGAGACTGAAGAGTGTTCCGTGTTCGACAAATTCGCCTCAGAGCTTTTATCTCAGAGCAACTGGTCCTCAAGTTGGTTCAAAATTGCGCGCCGTTATTTTCTTTACGGAGGTGGAAAGGAATATAATCCCCTGCACAATCAAGTTGACCGCATTGTTGACTATATGGTTGCATTGGAATCGATATTACTCCCGGAAAAAGACTTACCAAAAAGTTGTATGAGGGAGCGCGCAGTTGAATTACTCAAGGGTACCGATCTTGATTTCGATGATCCGATGGTTCTGCTTAGTGAATTCTATAACATCCGTTCTAAAGTCGTTCATGGTAACAGGATTATCCCTTTCAAAGACAAGATTCTCAAAAGAAATATGGATTTTGAAACTGTCGTAAGAAAGATAATAGTTGAAGCCGTAAAAAGGATACCATCTAATGAAAACAGCCGGAAGAGATTTCTTAAACAGCTTTTTGATAAGTGAGATAAAACGAAGTCGTAGAAGATATTCAACGATTTCTTTTCAATAAAAGGGGTAAGAGGATATTTTTCGATGGACATACAAAAACAAAGAAACTCAATAAACCCTTCCGATTGGATTCCGGGGCAGGTTTTGTTAGGCGACTTCGTGGTTGAGCGGGTACTAGGCGAGGGTGGCATGGGAAAAGTTTACTTGGTGAAGAGCCAAACCACGAATATGCGCTTCGCCGTCAAGCGTTCCAAAGGCTTAAAGGAGAAAGATAGACGGAATTTTCTGGCCGAATTACAAACATGGATTGATCTTCCTGAACATCCGAACCTCGTGGCCTGTCGCTTCTTCCGCACGGTGGGTGATGAAGTGCTGATCTTCGCTGAATATGTGGAGGGAGGCAGTCTGAAGGAATGGATCGTATCGCGCAAACTTTATGCAGGTGAATCAAATAAGGCGCTGGAGCGAATATTAAACATTGCTATACAGTTCGCGTGGGGCTTACATTGTGTTCATGAACTGGGGTTGGTACACCAGGATGTAAAGCCTGCCAATGTTATGATGGTGAATGATACACAATCGGCTGTGCAGGGATTAAGTGTCAGAGTGATGGACTTCGGACTGGCGCGAGCTAGGGCAACGGGAGGAGACCAGCCCTTGTCAGAGCTTGGGCGGAGCGTTCTCGTGAGCAGTGGGGGATACACGCCTGCCTATTGCTCGCCGGAACAGGCGGCGGGCAGGAAACTCGACCGCCGTACCGATATGTGGTCCTGGGGCGTCAGCATACTGGAGATGTTCCAGGGCGATGTGGTTTGGCAATCAGGAAGAGTGGCTGCTAAGGCGCTGGAAGCTTTTCTCAAATACCATAACAAAGAAGTTGGTATCCCAGCCATTCCAGCATCAGTAGTCAGCCTGTTGAAGGGTTGCTTTTTTGAAGATCCAGCACAGAGATGGCAGAGCATGGAAGTTGTGGTGCAAAAGTTGAAAAGAACCTATCAGGCAAAGATAGGTGCCGAATATAACCGAGACTTGGTAAAGATTGACAGCAAAAATGCACCACTGGTGGATATCGGCAAACGATTTGGTCGTGAGTGTGTCACATGGACAAATCCAAAGGAGTGGCTGACGCACGCATTAGAAGCGGAAGGCTGTGATCCAACCGAGGCTGCGCGGATTGTAGAGAAAAGTTATATTTCACGGCGCGGGCAGTTGGTTGCCGACTTGGGGGTGTACGATGAGGCACGGCGCATCTACGAACGATTGATTAGAGGGGGACGGAATGATTTAGAAATTTACCTAGCGGCATTGTGCATGAGTGCAGCAGCTGTGCATTTGACAGCGGATGATTCTTCCGGCGCATTAGCTCTTTACGACCGTGCCATCGAAATTCACGAGCGGTTAGTCAATGTCGAAGACTATTCCGAGTTGTCTGGGGAATTGGCAATAGACTACTTGAATAAAGCCGTTTTGGTTGAAACCATTGGAGATAACAGGACTGCGGTAACCTTGTATGACCGGGCCATCGAAATTCACAAGCGGTTGGTTAATGTCGAAGGCCGTCGTGAGTTTGCGGAAAAATTGGCAATAGACTACTTGAATAAGGCCGGGGCAATTATGAACCTAGGAGACCACCCAGCGGCAGTGGGTTTATGTGATCAAGGCATTAAGATTCTTGAGCGGTTGGTTAATGTCGATGGTCGGCGCGAATTGGCAAACCAGTTAGCAAAACTTTACATGAACAAAGCCAATGCAGTTGCACAAATGAGAAACCACAGAGATGCTGCTGTTCTATATGACATGGCTATCAAGATTCGAGAGCATCTAGTCAATACGGAAGGTCAGCACGAACTGGCCGAGGGATTGGCAAAACTTTATATGAACAAGGCCAATACGGTTGCACGAATGGGAGACAACAAGGCTGCTGCTGTTCTATATGATCTAGCTATCGAGATTTATAAGAGACTGATCGATGTTGAGGGCCGGTGCGAACTGACTGAGGAATTGGCAATACTCTACATGAACAAGGCTGTCGTGATTGAACCTTTGGACGTCTGGGCAGCAGGGACATTTTATTCCAAAAGCATTGAGATTTTTGAGTGGTTGGTTAATATCGAGGGTCGTCGTGAACTGGCTGAACGCTTGGCAAAAATCTACATTGAAAAAGCCAATGTGATTGGAAGAATGGGAGACTTGCAAAACGAGGTGGCTCTGTATGACATGGCTGTTAAGATTCTTGAGCGGTTGGTTAATGTCGATGGTCGGCGCGAATTGGCAAATGAGTTAGCAAAGATCTACGAAAAAAAGGCTATTACTGTTGGGCGCTTGGGAGACAAACAGACGCCTGTAACTCTGTTTCTCCGTGCCGCCAAGATCCTCGATAATCTTGTTAATATTGAAGGTCAGCGAAAACTGGCTGGAGACCTGGCACGTGTTAAGGTATTTTATGGTGGATCTTTGGTTTTCTCGGGACATGCACAGGAGGGCAAACGTGAGATTCGCGAGGCCGTGACTGTGTTGCGTGAGGAAGTCAACCGAAACGGCCGAGCGGACTTGAAATGGGTGCTCGACTTAGCAGAAAAACAATTGGCTGGATAGGCATTTCCCTGTCATTGAATGCCATAAATGAAAATCCTATTCCTATGTAAACTGATTTAATAATATGGTATGGTTGACGTAATAAATATTTTAAATCTATTCTTATAGGTTCATATGCAAATTATTCTTACTGTAATCGAAGGTCCGCAGAAGGGTAAAATATTTGAATTCAGTGAACCAGACAACTTTCTGCTGGGACGGGACAGCCAAGGAAGCAAAGCTCACTTCCGCTTAAATAACGATGATACTTATGTTTCTCGCAATCATTTTCTCCTCGAAATAAATCCCCCTGATTGTTATATCCGTGATGCCGGCAGTCTAAATGGGACTTTTGTAGCCAGGTCAAAAGAGAACAAAATTTATTTTCTTTCCGGGCGATTGGATGACACGGAGGAATATTTTGATCGGGCAGCAAGTTTCAAAAAGGAACTCCGGTATGATTTGTTAAAGATAAAGAAAATTGACGAACGAATTAAGCTTGAAGATGATGATATTATTCGTATTGGTCATACCACTATTCTCGTGGAAGTTAAGTCATTAACTCCAAAGCAACAGGCTGTCCGTGATCAAGTTGATGCTGATTTAAGTTATTGCATTGAATGCGGCGGTAAGATGCCCAACCCTGCCCACGATAAGAGACCTGACGTACTATGCGTAGATGATTTTATATGTCGTAATTGCCATGAAAAGCATAAGAAGGCTCAACGTCCGATACGAGAGGTGCGTTGCTATGGATGCGGCTGTGACGTTACCAGCATTGCAGACGCTGATGGGAAAGCAGATGAACTTAAAAACATAGCCCTTTATCTTTGCTCTTCCTGTGCTGATAAAAGTGTAAAGGGAGAGTTGCCAGTGAAGAGGATCAAAGAATACCGTCTTTTGAGATGTTTGGGCGAAGGTGGCTTCGGTATTGTCTTTCTTGCGAGGCATGAAAGGACTGGGCGGTCTGTTGCACTGAAAATAACCAAGGAGGTTGTCAAACAAGATCCGTCTTTGGTCAAGCGTTTTAAACGAGAAATTGCCATCATGCAACGCCTAAAACATCCCAATCTAGTCAGGCTCTATGATGAAGGTATTGCAGAAACCGGAAATTATTTCTTTGTGTCGGAGTATCTTCCCGGAAGGAGCTTAGTTGATTATAGCCGGTTGAATTTTGATGGAATTCTGCCGATGGTAAAGGCATGTCAGATCTATGCCCAAACTCTGGATGGACTAAAGTATCTGCACGATAAGGGTTATGTACATAGGGATATCAAACCGGAAAATATTATCCTGACGAAAGACAATAGCGGCAAACGCATTGCCAAACTGGGAGATTTTGGTTTGGCAAAGAACTACATTGTTCACGGTGGCACGTTGACTGGTGTCAATGAATGGATCGGTACTATTTTCTATTGTCCACCGGAGCAGATTTTGGATTTCAAACACGCAAATGCGGCTACAGATATATACGCCGTGGGAATATCTTTATATCATTCTTTAACCGGGCTTTTCCCGTATGATTTTCCCGATAAAGAAGAATGTGCAAAAATGGCTCGCCGCGGCAAGTCTCCTCGTGATCCGATTTCGTTTATTTTAGGTGATGATAAACCGATTCCAATTGAGAAACGACTTCCGAGGATTGATCGGGACATTGCTAAGATGATAAATTTAGCTATTGAAAAGGACTTTAAACGAAGATTAGTGACAATAAAAGATTTATTACATTCATTACAAGCATAATAGATAATCGAAATATATAGATCGTCAATGTCTAAGTATCTAGGGTTTTTATGAACATAGGTAATATAATTAACATCCAGGATATTCATTCCTACGTTATTGAAGACATCAAATATGGTGGTATGGGTGAGATATATAAATTAAAAAAACGCAAAAAGAACAGCGACTTCGTATTTACATTTAAAGATGTTATGGCCGTAAAAACATATAGAGATAATGTATTTGATAAGCAATATGAAAGAGCATTTGAAAAAGAACTTAATGCTTGGATATCACTTAGTAACGATTATATTGTGCCTCTCCAATTAATTTTTAATACCAATAATAAAGTAATGGCCTTAATGCCTTGGTTTGATATGAATCTTTGCGAATATCTAAATACAATTGATCAAATTAAATTATCAGATGTCAAACAAATAGCAATTAGCATATCTGTCGCACTCGATTATGCTGATAAGACGTTTGGCATGATTCATAGAGACATCAAACCGGAAAATGTTCTTATTTCGACGCACAATAATAATGTTCATTATTATGTATCTGACTGGGGCATATCGAGCATAAATACCGCAAACTATTTAGTAAATAATGTCAGTAATGCACAAGGGACAATTGTTGGCGCTGGCACGCCTGGTTATATGAGCCCAGAAAGGATGAATGGAGAAGAGAATAGAATTAATGGAGATATCTTCAGTATTGGAATGATAATTTACAAGGCAATATTTAAAAAATTGCCGTATGAAAGCGGTAATGTAAATGCCATTAAAACAGATATAATAACAGGTAAATACTTTAATAAAGTATTATCAGATACCGCTAAGATTGATAGAAAACTTGCTACAGTGGTACTCAAATGCTTAGACCCCAATACTAATAAAAGATACTCGGAATATAAAAATCTTATTAAAGACATATCAAAGTTGTAAAGGAGGTAAGAATGGGGGTACTCGATTTTCTGAAGGGGAAAAAGGAGGATGAAGAAATTGACCGGATTGTAAATAAACTAAAGCATAAAGATGAAATAATAAAAATTGTTAATAAGGCTATTTCCTTGAGAAACTTGAATAGACATGTTGAGGCGATTGCATTGCTAAAACAGGTTATACATGAATATCCTCCGGCATTATCAATATTAGGCAATACGTACTTGCGAATCGGTGAAGTGGATAAAGCAGAAAACATATTCAAAGAAATGATAGAAAGGTCGCTCCCCTTGGAATATCGACATCTAATTATTGAGGCATGCTGTAACATGGGCAGCCTGTACTACGGACACAAGAAAGACAAACTTAAAGCAATTCAGTACTATGAAAAAGCTCTTACACTTATCGATCCTAAGTCAGTTGCTGATATCAAAACATACAATGTGTTGATATCAGGTGCTTATATGGGTTTGTGTAATATTTATGCTTTGGAAAATGACATTGATAAAGCAAAAAAAAATGCTCTTTTGTGTATTAAATTAAACCCCGATGTAATTTTAGCAAATAGGATATACGGAATAATAATTGCCAACAATTTACTAACAATGCCTCAAATTGAAATATTTAAAAAACCAGATCTTATTATAGATTTAAAACAAGCCAAGGAATCACTTGAAAATGTTCTCTCCGCTGATGAAACTGATATTGATGCCTTATATGCCATGTGTGTAGTTGCACATACAATACATATCCTTAATGTTATGGGGTGCATCCCCCGAAATAATGATATTGAACGTGAACTAGATAAATATAGCAAAATGCTTGAAGACTTTAGCCATAAATCTGATGATGCAAAGGAGAAATTTGAATACTACGACAAATATAATGTTTCGCTAGGAATTATTTGCATGCAACTAAAAGGTTACAAGGTTACTATGAAGGAATAAGCGACGCTAGGTGGGCATGGTACAACAAGCATATAAGAAGGGCGCTTTTATCGATCAAAAATATGAGGTTGTTGATGTACTGGGCGAAGGCGGCTTCGGTATAGTATATCTTGTATATCTTCATGATTTAACTGACCACTCTTTTTATGCTCTCAAAACATTCAAAGATGAATTCCTTTCAGAACAAACAGTAAAAGATCGTTTTCGCAAAGAAGCACAAATATGGATTGATATAGGCAGTCATCCCTATCTTGTTAAAGCTTATTTCGTTGATAGTATATCTGAAAGACTCTTTATTGCATCGGAATATATTGCTCCCGAAAGGAAAGGAGGTCCGAATTCACTTGATGCTTATTTAAAGCTTATTCCTTTTGATTTGGCACAATCACTGAAATGGGCGATTCAATTCTGTCATGGTATGGAATATGCCTATGCCAAAGGCATCCGTGCTCATCGTGACATCAAACCATCCAATATAATGATTGACCAGAACTTGACTGTTAAAATAACTGATTTTGGCTTGGCCGGTATAGATAAAATGCCAGCACTATCGTCCGAACATCAACAGAAGAATAATGTCGGATTACCCCTCCAGACAATGCAAGGAACCAGCAGCGGGACACCGGAATATATGCCACCGGAACAGTTCACAGACTTTTCAACTTGTGATGAAAGAAGTGACATTTACAGTTTTGGTATTGTTCTCTATCAAATGGCGTCAAATGGTACGCTCCCTTTTATTGCAGAAAATTCAGAATATCGCTGGATGGCCCTAAAACATTTGCATAGTGAAAAACCGGTGCCCATATTAAATTCACCACTTTTCCCAATGATCCAGAAGTGTCTTCAGAAGAATTCTAGCAATAGATATCAGTCTTTTAAATTTTTGCGGACTGATTTGGAAGCCATGCTCAAAAGACAAACAGGAGAAATTGTCAGAATACCCAATTTGAAAGGACAAGAGTCCTGGGAATGGAATAATAAAGGGATTTCCTACGGCAATTTATCAAAGTTAGAACAAGCGATTATGTGTTATGACAAAGCTATTGAAATTGATCCCAACAATAGCGGAGCGTGGGACAACAAAGGGAATGCCCTACGATTAACAGGCAGAAATAAGGAAGCATTAGAATGTTACAACAATGCAATTAAGATTGATCCTACAAATGCAAGTGCATGGGCTAATAAAGGAGCTGTCTTATCGACATTGGGTCAATTGGATGTTTCACTTCAGTGTCTTCATAGGGCTCTCGATATAAAACCAATAAATATGAGAATTGCCTCTCTTATCGTTGCTGTTCTATCAGAAAAAATAAGTGAATTTAAGCCTGCCGTAATTCATGCTGTTTGTAAAAAGATTATAAGTCTTAATTTAAAACCATATGATGTAGACGGATTATTTAACCTCGGACTTTGTTACCTGCAGATTGGAGATTTAGACAACGCCTTGGAGTTGTTTTTGAAGGCGGAACAGCTTGCTGCAGAGGATAGTGGTATTTGGTTTGAATTGATGGAGGTATATTTCAAAAAACAAAATTCGGACAAAACCATTAAATACTGCGATAAACTAATTAATGCAAAACAGCATATTGAAGAAGCCATAAACAAAAAAGCCAGAGTATTATCTTATACGGGAAGGTATAATCAGGCAGTATCATTATTGAAAGACACTTTAGCGATTTACTCTAGAATGAGCTTCTTATGGTTCACACTCTCCGAGCTTCAAGAAGAAAATAATAATTTTAGTGAAGCTTTAACATCTGCCACAAATTGTTTAAAGTTACTTAAACAATATGAAGATTCAAACCAGAGCAAAATACAAAATATCGCACGCAGAGTAGAAATTCTTAAACAGAAGGCATCAACGTCAGCGTCACCTGAAATACTACAGGCACTACAACAACTTAAAAGAGCTGAAGTTGAATTTTATAAGCAGAAACAGCACTCAGATGCAGTGAGACATCTTGTCCAATTGTATTTAGATGCTGGAGATAAGGAGAAGGCGTTTTATTATTGTGATATGCTCGTGACGACTGAAGCTTATGAAGCCTATCTTTGTTATAGAGCTTTGATTATGTCACGCTTTGGTGATTATAATGGTGCTGTGGGTTTCTTAACAGGGGCACTGAAAAAATGGCCCCAGGCCGACGCATTATGGTATATTCTTGCACAAATTCACGAACAACATGGAAATGCTAAGGATGCCTTGGAAGCGGCAATTAGATGTCGTGAAGCCTTATTGAAATCAGCTAATCCTAACAAGCAAAACATAACTGATATAGAGATCAAAATTCGAATTCTACGGAATAAATAAAAAATATGGTTTTTAAATCAGCATATTTATCTGATCCAGGGCTCATTCGTGAGAACAATGAAGATTTTATTCTTGCCGATGATGAATCAAAAATTTATCTTCTTGCCGATGGGATTGGTGGACATAATGCAGGGGAAGTTGCAAGCGAACTCGCGGCAAAGACAGTTTATGCATACTTAACAAAGAGATTATCGTCTTTGAGAGGCAAAAAAATAATCAATATTCTTTTAGATGCGATAAAGGCCGCACACGAAGCAGTAAATCAGAAAGCAAAAACTGATCTAAAACTCATGGGAATGGGAAGTACGTTGGTAGCCGTAGTCATTAGGGGCCACAAAGCGTATATTTGTCATATAGGAGATAGTCGGGTCTACCTTTATCACAATACTTTGAAACGTATGACTCGTGACCACACAATGGAAACTCGTATACGGGAAAGTAATATTAATTTTCATAAAACAGTATCGGAAAATCAACGACAAATACTTACACAGGCGGTTGGTTTTGGCAATCAACCGATGCCCGATTTTAGACAGATAGATATTTCGTCCGGCGATCTGCTTTTGCTTTGTTCGGATGGTCTGACTGACATGCTGAAGGATGAGGAGATTGGGGCTATTATTAAGAATGGAAATCTGAATATAGACTCCATAACTCAAAACCTGATTGAATCTGCAAACACAAAAGGTGGCTTGGATAATATTTCCGTTTTGTTGATTAAAACATGAATTTGTTTTTTTAAAAGGAGTCCACATGAAACCAATTTCAATAGCTTTGGATATTGCATGGCGACTTGCTTTGCTGGAAGCAACAGAAGCGGCATCTCAATTTATAGAGAAAGAACATGTTGCCATCGGTATTTTGAGTTTGTCTAAAGTTACGAAACTCTCGCCTACTGATATGAAACTGGATCGAACACAGTGGAATCTTGTTCGTGCTGAATGGGTGGCGCTTCAGGAAGTCTTCACGGCACTATCTCTCGATGCAACTGGTTTACGTCGAGGGTTGAGAAAACAACTCGGCAAGGGATCTCATCCGCAGACTGAAAAAGTCATTCATCGAAGCCCGGAATTAAAAGCATTCTTTCAGATAGCCAAGGCACTTGCAGAAAATGTCGGCGAGGTTTCATCTCTTCATTTATTGGCAGCTATTGCAGGGGAACCCGGAACGATTCTGAATAAAATACTGACAGAACAGAATGTCAAACCAGCTGATTTAAAGAAACTGCTTATTAAACAGGCATCAGAGGGAATCAAAGAGCCTCTCGAAAATGGACCGCAGGAAGAAAAGCCAACATCTTTCCTCAAAAAGTTCGGTCGTGATCTGACACAGCTTGCAGACGAAGGTAAATTAGGTCCTTTTATTGGCAGACGTCAGGAGCTACTGCAGGTTATCCAGACCCTTGCCCGCAATACAAAGAGCAATCCCGTACTGGTAGGTGAAGCAGGTGTTGGCAAAACTGCCATTGTAGAAGCCCTGGCAATGCGATTGATTGAAAATAAGGGACCTGAGTTCCTCAAGGGGAGTAGAATCATCGAACTTAATATGGGTGTTCTGGTAGCTGGTACGTCATATCGCGGTGAATTTGAAGATCGTTTGACTAAGATAATTCAGGAGGTGACGTCACAAAAAGAGATTATTCTCTTTATCGACGAAATTCATACACTCATTGGAACGGGAAAGTTAGGTGGTGGCATGGATGCCGCACAGATCCTGAAACCCGCCCTTGCCAAGGGTGACCTACGCTGTATCGGTGCTACCACCATTGCCGAATATCGCCGCTATATAGAATCTGATCCGGCGCTTGAACGACGCTTTGAAAAAGTAATCGTTGAGGAACCATCTCGAGATGAATGCGTTGAAATGCTGAAAGGTATTCGAAGTAAATTAGAAAAACATCATGGTTGTATAATAAGCGATGACGCAATAGCCAGTGCAGTTGACCTCTCTATTCGTTTTGACAGCGATCACCGATTACCGGATAAAGCCATTGACTTGCTAGACCGCGCCGGCGCACGCGAACAAGCTCCGCGATTAACCATGGTCGGACACCAAGACCATGCCAACGCAATGACCGCAGAATCCATTGCAGAGATCCTGTCTATAAAAGTGAGAATTCCTATGGATCTCATATCTGGTCATATCAGCGGCAACTTCACTACACTTTTAAAAGGACTTGGCAAACGATTGAAACAGCGTGTCATTGGCCAAAATGATGCGATAGACAAGGTCTCGCAAAGGCTTGTCATGGCGTACAGTGGAATTTCAAACAGGAGTGGGCCATTAGCTGTATTTCTTTTTCTAGGTTCTTCCGGTGTTGGCAAGACTGAACTTGCCAAGTCACTGGCCAATGAATTATTTGGGAATGATAACGCTATGATCCGGTTGGATATGTCCGAGTATCAAGAACCGCACAGTACAGCTAAACTGATTGGCTCACCTCCGGGGTATATAGGCTATGACGAAGAAGGTCAGCTCACCAGCAAACTACGAACAAAACCATATTCGATACTTTTACTGGATGAAGTTGAGAAGGCCCACCCCAAGGTATTCGACCTATTTCTACAGTTGTTTGATGAAGGCCAAATAACAGATGCCAAGGGCAGAACAGTTGACGCAAAAAATTGCATCGTTATTCTCACGTCCAATATAAAACCTGATCAATTTAAGCGGGTAGGCTTCGGTTCTCAGGACGAAAAACCAAAAGTAGATGACATTCCGAAGTTAAAAAAGATATTCCGTCCAGAATTGCTTAATAGATTAGATGAACAAATTCTATTCCGCCCTCTTGAAAAGGAAGATATTCAGCGAATCCTTACGCTTATTCTGGATGAAATGTGCCAACGACTCAAGAGCCAGCACAATATAGAATTAAAAATTGATAAAAAGTCCAAAGAGCTATTGGTAGAAAAAGGTTATAACCCTGAATTTGGAGCTCGTGAATTGCGTCGTACGGTTGAGCGTTTGATTGAAGCAAGGGTTGCAGAAAAACTCTTGGAGCATCAGAAGATGACATCGGTCGTTTCATGGAGAGCAATATGTCTTAATGATGCTATCAAAATTAAAGTTAGGAATAGTCGACATTAAAATAGAAAGAATATTTCCGTAAAATAGATGCATTTTCAATTAAATAAATTTGAAATAAGGAGTTAAAAATTATGGGACTTCTTGATTTTCTAAAAAAACAGAATGAAACTGAATTCGGTTTAGATAATGTTGGCGATGTTATATTGGAAGTATCAAGAAAACAGACAGAAGATTGCAACATCGATGATCAATTAAACAACTTGAGGCTCTTTCTAAAAGACAGAGAAAATGTAATCAAGGGAAGAGAGAAAATAGCCATCTCTTTTGGTGGGTATGATAATGACCCGAGGGAGTTGTATGAAATTCCTGAGGTAAGGAAATATGTATCTACCCTTGATGGTGCTTTTCCTTACTTGTTTTATTTTTGTTCTTTGTCATATCCTACGATTAGAGTATTTGCAATGTGCACATGCAAAGTTACCAAAGTTGCTGGTGGAGTAGTGCTTGACCAAAAAGATCTTCAAAACTTTCTTATGTACCATTTTCAGTATCTAAACGAGTTGTGTTCAACATACAATCTTGGCGATGCAATTGCTGACCAAGTAACTGATGAGGTATTGAAGCATCTTAGCCTAAAGTAATAATAATTTTTCATCTTAAAGGCTCTTCCTAAATGCTATACACTAAAGGCGATTTAATAGGAGATAAGTTAGAAGTTCTGGATATTATAGGTAGGGGCGGGTGTGGAATTGTTTATCTAGTTCAATATTATAATAGGACCGATAAAACAGTTGGCATCTATGCGTTAAAGACGATTCTCGATGAATATCTCAATAGTCTTTCAATGCGTGAAAGATTCAGAAAAGAAGCGCAAACTTGGATTAACTTCAGCGATCACCCCAATATAGTTAGAGTAGGAATGGTTGATGAAATTGGTGGGCGGTTATATATTCTAATGGAATATATCGCTCCATGCGATGATGGTCTCTCTTCACTTGATGATTACCTCAAAAATCAACCACCCAATATAGCTCAAAGTCTCCGATGGGGAATCCAATTTTGTTATGGGATGGAATATGCCTATTCTAAAGGTTTAAAGGCGCATAGAGATATAAAGCCGTCAAACATATTGATTAACTACGAGAACTTGGTCAAAATAACTGATTTTGGATTAGCTGGTATTTTGGATACATTTAAAAATGTTTCAAGTTCCCCTGACATTGGATTAGACAAAATACATACGAATATCGGCACTGTCATGGGAACTCCAACCCATATGTCACCCGAACAATTTATTAATGCATCAGAGTGCGATGAAAGAAGTGATATTTACAGTTTTGGTGTTGTCCTTTACCAACTTGCAACAAAGGGGGATTTGCCTTTTTATACAGAAGACAGGAACCACTTTTGGGAAATAATGAAATACCATCATATTAATTCTCCTCTGCAAAAAATTAGCTCACCAATGTTCCCGTTTATACAAAAATGTCTCGAGAAAGATCCACTGAAAAGATATCAACATTTCACATCATTGCGAAAAGACCTCGAATCGTTTCTAAAGCAACTTAATGGAGATGACGTAAAACTACCAGAAATTACTATGTCCGGTATAGTTGAATTGATGAACAGAGGAATATCTTTGGCTAGCTTAGGTAGATATCAAGAAGCAATAGCGTGCTATGATAGCGCAATTAATGAGGCCCCGCATGATTCCGATGTATGGTTGAACAAAGGCGTTTCTTTATCTAAACTCGGCAAACGTAAAGAAGCAATAGATTGTTATGATTATGCTTTAAAGATTAATCCAAAAAACAGCCTTGCATTGACCAACAAAGGATATTCACTTTTTAAACTTGATAAATATCAAGCAGCACTGCAGTGTTTCAATGAAGCCGTGGAAACCGAGCCTCAATATTCACAAGCTTGGAATAATATGGGGGCATTATATTTGAAACTGAATAGATTCCAAGCTGCAATCGACTGCTTTGATAAGGCTTTAGCAATTAATTCTAAATATCTTAGTGCATGGTCAAATAAGGGTGTTGCCCTTGCCCGTCTTAGTAGATATTCTGATTCTTTATTTTGTTTTAATAAAGCCCTTGAAATTGATCCAGGAAATGTATTGGCTTGGTACGAAAAAGGACTTTCATTGTCAGAGCTTAATCAATTGGACGAAATGATAAAAGCTTTTCAAAATGTTGTGAAACTTGCGTCATCAAAACAAAAGAAACTTTTGGAAGGTGCAAAATATATTTTAGACAAGTTTAACTGTTAACGCCCAAATAAAAAAGTCTTTTTACTTCGTTTTCACAGACGCAACCGGCACCGCTATTTAAAGCGGCTACCGGCACATCCGTTCTCTTCATTCATTCCCCGAAAACATTTCTTCCAAAAACGGCGATCTCTTTACCGGCCGTCCAGCATAGGTGCTGGCATAGCTCAGATAAAGCTGTCGCATCGCCCTGGATATTCCAACGAAGCAGATCCTTCGTTCTTCTTCAACGTCACCATTTTTGTGTGGTAACATACCGTCGATTAAGCCGGTGACAAATACGACTGGAAACTCCAGCCCTTTTGCCTTGTGAATGGTCATTAAACTGACACCATTCTTGTCATTGGACGTTTCATCTCGAAAACTGTCCGTATAATTCAACAGCGATTTGATATCGCCGTATTTAGTTGCCGCCAGCTGTAGCTGGTTTACGTTGCCGATTTTTTCGTCATCTGGAGATGGGACATCATCATCTGTGATGAATTTGTCGTACTCGAGACTCTCTCTCAGTATTCCGATCATTTCACCGGGTTCAAGTTGGTTCTTGTCCCTGATCAGAGGATCAATGATTTCTACAAATTGTTTGATGTATTTCTTCAAATAAGGAATCTGAATCCTCATGGTCTTGAGAGCCTGGTACAGATGAGTATCTTTCTGCACCGCGTGCTTTTCCAATTCGGTAATAAAGGTCTTTCCTATATATCGGTTGGGTACATTGATTATTTTTCTAAATGCGTCATCTCCCTCATCAGAATCCGGGTTGTCGATGAACCTGAGGTATTCCAGCAAGACCATCACCTCATGTCTCTGGTAGAAGCTCATACCGTTCTCGACATGATAGGGAATATGATATTTGGAAAAGGCTTCCTCTATGATTCTGCTCTGGCAGTTGGCTCTGTAAAGCACAGCAATGTCCTTGTATCTGTATCCTCTGTTTTCCAGAAGGTCCTTTACCTCATTGACGATCTGTAGAGCTTCATCTTCCTCATTGACTCCGGCGATCACTGATACCCCATCACCTTTCTGATTCTCAGTTCTTAAAGTCTTTTCAATCTTTCTGGTGTTGTGGGCGATCAGTTTCTGACAGACATCGAGTATCTGGGGTGTACTCCGGTAATTCATGTTCAGGATAAATTGCCTTGCATTCCTGAACATCTCATTGAAGTTCAGAATATTGCCGACTGAGGCGCCGGTAAAGGCATAAATGCTCTGCCAGTCGTCGCCGACCACAAAGAAGCTGGTGTTTCCGTTTCTTCCGGATACCAGCAATCTCAATATCCCCATCTGAGCAGGATTCGTATCCTGGAATTCATCCACAAGTATATGCGAATACTGATCCTGATATTTCTTCCTGATGGATTTGTCTTCTTTTAATAGTTTGTATGTTTCCATCAGGAGGTCATTGAGGTCCAATTGCAGGTTCTTGCGTTTGGATTCTTCATAGGTCATGTAGACGTGCCCAATGCTCATCATGGTGATATCGCCCTGATACATTTCCTTGAACTCCTGCCAGGTGATCAGATTGTTTTTTGCCAGTCCGATCTCTCTGACGATCATCCCCGATGGTATCTGGGATATCTTCTCTCTTTTGGAGAGCTTCTTGATTAAAATCAGCTGATCCTTCTCCGTCAGGATTTCAAACGCTTTTCCTTCAGCCTTTAACAGGCTGTAACAGAATGCGTGAATCGTCTGGAGCTGGACACGGCTGGCCATGTCATTGAGCACCGGTTTCAGTCTTTCCTTCATGGCCGCGGCTGCATTTCTTGTAAATGTTAAACCGAGGATATTCTCCGGCGCCACGTTATGATTCCTGACCAAATTGCCGATACGGTGCGTCATGGTCAGCGTCTTGCCAGATCCCGGAATGGCCAATACACTGGCCACACCGTTTTTGAAGCTTACCGCTCTTCTCTGCTGTTCATTGAGTTGAGGTCTTTTGTTCATCGCCTCCTCCTTTATGATCTTTTTATATGTATATTTTGATTATCAGGCTGCCTGTCTGTACCATTCGTCACACGCATTTGAGTAAAAGCACGAATCGCATTTCCAGCTGGTGTCGTTGGGGATGAATACCCCTTTGGTTATTCCTTTCCAGACTTGGATTATTTTCTTTTCGACTTTTATTTCATCCAGCCTGTTTCTCGCCGTGTAATATCTCTTGAATTGCGGTGTCTTGGTCTTGATCAGGCAATCCAGCTTCAGAATGATATTCCTGTCATTGTAACCGTTGGACCTGCAGGCAAGCTGATATAGCGTCAGCTGCGGGTTTTTATTTACATCATTGTCCGTGTAGGATTTCGCCGCAGACTTGAAGTCTGTGATAACGATGTTTTCCTGCTCATCCTCTTCGACAAGATCCATAAAACCAATTATGGGTACGGGCAGATTATCGATGGTAAAACTGAACGGTTCCTCTATGGCCAGGACAGTGGTATGGTCGGAGAAACTGTCATGATAGACTTGCAGAAGGGATTTCCCCTGTTCCAGAAGACTATTAAAGCTATTCTCCTTGCTGTATTTTATTTCAGCATTTTCGGATGTTCTTAATGTCCAATGGTAGATAAACCTTTCCTGTAGCTGATCCATTGTTAAAATGGTTCCGATCATTCTTTCCTGATGGAAATCGGCCAGAGCCTGGTGAATGCATTTGCCAAATTCCATGTTGTCGGACAGGAACTCCGGTTTCAGCCTGTCGATTCTGGAAAACCGGTAACTCAGGCTGCATTCAATATATGATTCAATGGATGAGGCGGACAGATGCGGTTCCTTACGAAGTTCTTCAATCTTCATGCTTCGTCTCCTTTTCTTAAATTTGTTGTCTTCAGATTATAAGCGGCGGAATCCGGATACTGTGAGTACCCGGACCCCGCCTGTGGTGAGTTGATGTGATTGATCAGGCTGCGTATTGCAGATGCCGTATAAAGTCCTTGGCCTCGCTCGCATTGATCTGCTCGTAAGGTTTTTTGTACTTCTCTACGAACATCTTCACAACCTGCTCGCCATTGATGCCCCGCCTTTCGGCTAATCTTTCGATTGCCTTCATCTGGGCATCGAACGGTCGAACCTGATTTTCCTGCGTCTTGGTATCGGAAGCTTTCTGATCCTTCTGAACAGCAGGTTTTCCTCCTGTTGACGGTCCTGCCTCCTTTTTCTGTTTCGTTTTCTTGTCGGGTTCAGTTCTTGACTCATCGGCTGTCGCTCCTTCTTTTTGCTGCTCCTGTTTCGGTTGAGTTGTCGCTTCAGATTTTGTTTCTCTGCGGCTTCTCGTTTTGGGTTTGGCATAACCGTCAGGCGTTTCATCATCATCGAGATTCCCCAGTTCCTCCAGGCACACAAAAGCGACATTGGTAAAATCTCTCAATGCTCGGGCTTTTGCCCTGGTCGCCGCCACCCTCAGAATATGTTCCACGACCATATAGTTGACGTTTTTCGGATTGGCATCGCCTATTTCCTCGAATATCTCACCATCCTTGGACTCCAGAAAAGCTTTACAGATGGCTTCCATATTGTTTTCCTTGGTTGGATATTGAACAGGTATGGCCAGCAGCTTTCTGATACCTTTCTGATGACCGAGATCAAGCAGTCCGGCATAGAGAACGAACTCTTTTACCGTATCCTTTCTCTTGATCTGGATAATGAAACGATCATCCAGTTTTGGAGCCTGGTCTTTGGCAATCTCGATGTCTTTGATATTGCCGTTTCCATTGATAACCGCCAGGATGTGCTTGCACAGGAATGTCGGGTCCTTGTCAATTTTGTTCATGTAGTCGCCGCAGGAGCAGGACTTGGTCCCGTTATTGACGATCACCTTGTAACAGATTTTGCCTTCCGCCGATTCCACATAGAACTGACCGTCCTGAATCCTGAATACTTTCAGCTTTTCAGACTTGTCGTTTCTCTTTGCGATTTCGTTTGTGTTCATGGTCGGCTCCTTTTCTTATCTAAAAAGGTACATCGTCATGAGCACTTGCGCCTTGGGTTTCTGCGTCAACTTCAGCGCCGGCTTCTTTACTGAACCCTCTGCCATCGGTCTTGATAAACTCTACTTGATTGGCAATCATTCGGTAACCTGATTTCGGATTTTGGTGTTCATCCGTCCATTTCTGCTGGTCGAGGACTCCGTTGACGGCGATCTTAGCTCCTTTATGGAGACAGCGAAGAGCGACTTCTGCAACCTTCTGGTAGCAGGAGACCCTGATCCAGCTTGTCTTGTCCTTGCCGCTTCTGAAAGCCAGCGGGAATGATGCAATGGCAACTCCGTCCGGCGTGTAAAACTCTTTGGGATCTTCTCCCAGATTTCCTGTTAAAATAACCTGATTCATTTTCATTTCTCCTTTCTGTTTTTTAATTGTTTGTTAATTGTTTAAAGATGGAGAGACAGAGCGGCAGTTTAGCCGAAACCTGCCCCGTACCCTGTCTCTCCGATGAGGAACCGGAAGATAACTGCAAGGTAATCTCACCTCGACTATCCGTCCGACTCACAGTGTTAAATTTATCAATTTGGATTTTCAGTCGGACAGATCCTTCAGGAATAGAAGTATCGGGGATACTCGACCGGCATCATTGTCCGAATCATGCCGGTTATAAATACCCCACTAAAATGCATTCTCTCCTAAAGGTCTGTCCGATGATCTGATTAAGCGGCAAGAGCCATTCTGATCTTACGCTTGGGAAGTTCCTCTATGGAATCATTAATTGAATCGTTCAAGGTCTTCATGGCGACTTTTATCCTGTTCTTCATCTGGTCATTGTAGTTCAGGCCATATGGAGAAATGCCGCTGATGCTTTCCTTTGCCACTTTAGCCAGTTCCATCAGCTGCTTATCGTCGAAGATGTTCCTAGTCGTGAGGTCAGAGATGAACTCATGGAGTTTGTTGAACATAGAACTCTTGATCGTCTTAGGCTGACCACTTGTGCTGTTGAGCTTGTCGACCAGTCCGCTGACGATTTCTGCAAACTCCTCTCTCAGAGCCAGTGCCGCGAGATCCCTTGCCTCAGACATCATGTCCTCGAACTTCTTTTTCTCGCGTTCGTATACCTCGGGAGAAAGTATGCTTCCCTTGTTAGGGACATCGAGAGCGAGGAATCTCCAGTCGAATTTGAATTTGCAGCGTATATCCAACGGATAATCGGCCTCGTTGAACAGCTCTCCCAGGTGACGCTTGGCCTCATCCCGCGCCAAATCATAGCAGGCGACGAATGCCTGTACCTTTTCCTCGTATTTCTCCTTCTGGTACTTCAGTCGTTCATCCACGAAGGCCAGTGATTCCTTCGGAATAAGGTAGAGGCCTGTGATGGGAAAGGGCAGGCTGTAGCGTTTTATCAGATCCCTGGACTGGTGCGAACTGGTGTGCAGAGGTCCCAAAAGCTCCGGATTGATCAGGAACTTTCTACCTCGTAACCATTCGCTGTTGGCCGAGACCTTGTTCATGTGGCTCTGATCAAGCATCTTTGATCCCATCCATGCCGAACTTGTCAGCTGGATGAGGCACGCCTTCTTGAATACTTTTTCGTACTCACTCATTTGTTGTTTCCTCCTTTTTGATTTAAGTTTGATTTCTATCCACAGAGTTGCAGATATTTTTTTGTTTTCTGCTTTCCCTGGTAATAGGCCGGGGTAAGCTGGTTTGATTTTTCCTTGCCCAGAAGATCCTTGATAAATTGTGATTCTTTCAGGCAAGACTTTCCACTGAAGCCTCTGGTCTCGACAGATATTGATCCATCGGCCAAGACATCGATGATGATCTCTTTCATTGATTAGTCCTTTGATTGTTGATTGGTGTTTACAGTCTGATCAGGCCATGCTCATTCATGGAGCAGTAACCTCTGTTAGAGATAATCAGATGGTCGTGAACCTTGATGTTGAGCATCATGCCACATTTGAAGACATTCCTGGTGAAAGCAATGTCTTCAACACTGGGCTCCGATGATCCCGAAGGATGGTTATGGCAGAGTATGATACAACTGGCATTGGCCAGTATCGCGCTTTTGAATATCTCCGAGGTGGTCGAGCCGCAGACATTGAGGCTGCCGATGGCGACGGTTTCAATGCCGATAAGGTTCAGCCCTGAATCCAGCATGATCGAGAGCATGATCTCCCTGTCGGAAGATGCGATCTCGTCCTTGACTAGTTCATAGGCCTTGCTGGCATTGTTAATCTTCATCGGCGGCAGATGGTCATTCTCCTTGATGAGGCAGACCCTGCAGCGGGCGCCCTTATAAATGGATGTTGTTTCTTCTTCCTGATGTAAGGGCTTTCTGTTCTTTCCTGTGTAAGTCCTTTTCAGTATGGATTCGGCTGTCAATGGTTCACCTCCTTCAGATTCTCATAACCAGTCTTATGGACTTGTCCTGTTTTATCTCTTTGACCTGGTAGCTTTTGAGTTTGGCTTCCCGTCTAATCCTTTCGATGGTGTAGGCCTGTTTCAGAATGCCAGCATCTTTGCCGATCTTCTGCTCCAGACCGCCCTTATGCCAGCTGTCCCACAGAAGGATATATTTTGATCCTCTTTGGACAACGCCGATTTCATAAGAGCATTCTGGAACTCTGATGGCGTGGTCGCACTTGCCGAGGTCATCTACATTGATACCTTCCGGCAACGGGCTGTCTCCAACCCATCTTCCGTACCATTTGTAGTTTTGCTGATTCTCCACGAAGGTGAAGCCCAGCCTTTTGCAGGCCAGCTTCAGGTCCTCCAGTGATAGAATCTCCAGTTCTATTTTTGCAATGTGACTCAATGGATTTCTCCTTTCGTTAAATATCTTTATTTAAGCAGCGTCGTTTCCGTTGAATCCGCAGATATGACATGCGGAAGGGTCACGGCAGCTTGCACAGACATCGTCCTTGTTCATCAGTTTCGGAAACTTGATGATGATTGCGTTCATGGTCTTGGTCATCGGTTGATTCAATGACCACGCAATTCTTCTTAAAATGGCCGATGCCTGTTTGTCTAATTCCGGTGTGTAGGCCACGATTAGTCCTCCTTTCTGTTTTATTCTCCGGCTTGTGCCGGTAAGTACTCTTCCGGGATTTCTTCTCCGACTATGTCCTTTTTATAGACAGTACGGATTTTTCTCTGTTCGTCAGGCTCGTCATCGGGTGTGTTGGCGGGCCTTGCTCTGGTTTTTGCCCATTGCCTGAGTGACTCTATTTCTTCACGCATGGTTCTGGACAATGGTACCAAGGCGTTAAACGCCTGTTCGAGACCGTCAAATAATGAATCTTTAGCTAACTGTTCTATTTCCGCTCCGGTATAACCGTTGAGACGGTCTGAACAGCTGATAGGGATGTCTGCTCCCCATTTTCTGTTCATGATTTTGATAATCTCGATTCTTTCTGTTTTTGTAGGAAGATCGACAAAGAATGTCGCATCGAATCTCCCTGCTCTGATAAACTCTGGCGGAAGTTGACTTATCTGATTTGCTGTAGCCATTACCAGGACAGAGGAAGTTGTTTCCTGCATCCATGTTAGGAAATGGCCGAACATGGCGGCGCTTGTTCCTGCGTCGGTTTCGCCGCTGCTTTTAGTTCCCGCAAATGCTTTCTCAACTTCGTCAATCCAGACGATTGCCTTGCCGAAGGCGTCGATCAACCGGGTGGCTTCCCTCATGCGTCTTTCCGATTCTCCAACAAGTGAGTTCTTGAGAGAACCAATGTCCAGACGTATCAGGGGCCATGAAAGTATTGATGCTGTCGCTTTCGAGGCTAATGATTTTCCTGTGCCGGGGATACCTACAAGTAGGATTCCCTTGATTTGTGGTAATTGAATGTTGTCGGGGTTGAATGCTTGTGCTCTGTTTGCGATAAATGATTTAAAGTTGTTCAGTCCTCCTACATCGGCGATATCCGCCGGTTCCCAGAACTCCATTAGTCCACTCTTGCGAATCATCTGGCTTTTGGCTTCCGATATGACTCTGGTGGAGAAGTAGCCTTTTCTAATTAGGGAAAGGGCATACGCCGTTTCGGCCTCAAATTCGGTAAGACCTTTAGCGGCACGGGCTGCCTTTTTATTGACCTTGATGTTGTGGATCTTGCCCAGTTCACTCTGCAGCTCAAACAGCTCATCATCGCTCGGTAACGGCAGGTCAATCACATGAAAAAACTTTTCCACTTCCGGCCTCATACTGATCATCGGTGAAACCATGACCAGACAGCAGCCTGTGGCCTTCCACCTGGAGACGCCGTTCTGTATGGCTTGCACCACTTCCGGTGATTCCAGAAACATGTGCATGTTATTGGCAATTAACACCGCATCGCTGAATGAGCTGAGCCAGGTGATGGCTTGGGCCGGGTCTCTGATCTCGTCAACCGGTTTCGATGATTGAAGATCACGTATTCCTTGCAGGCAGTCCCAACTGAAAAATTTCCATCCTTCAGAGGGGAGCAACTGTTCCGCCCGGTGCGGTTCCTGCGTAAGCAGGCAAAGCGCCGGATAACCGGCTTTCAGATAGTCTTGAATCATTGTAATACCTCCTGTGTTTGTGATGTTTATGTAATTCGCCATGACAGCGTTAGTTGATTGTAAAAAATTAGATCTTTGGGTGATCTTGATTAAAACTGACAAAAGAAATTGCCTTCGCAGCGAGCGAAAGCAATTTGTTTGGCGGGGGATGTGGCGGAAAATGTTGAAGTGAAAATGGTGAAAGCGGTCAGAGTCCTTGGCTTACGAGGATCTCCGGTCGTTCTAGAGGTATAATTTCTCTATAAAATATTTGAATACTAAAAAATTTTAGCAGAGAATATAGATTGAATCTGTGGAAAATATTGAAAAGTTATTAATCTTGTTGATTAATAACTTTTCAATGGTAAACTAAACCGCAAACTACTGCGAGGTAAAGATTTTATATACCGTGAAAGAAGCTCATGTGTTAATTGAGCAATGGCGTGTTTGATATCATACCTTCAGGCCGCATAGTTCTTTACAGTATCAATAGTGAATAAGGATATGAGGAGTGACGTCCTATGACAAATGTTCAAAGAATTAAAAAAGAGTATTTGAGTTGTAAAGATGTTTTTGTTCAACAATCAGGGCAAAAATCCTATGAAACACCCATTACTCGTCATCACATTTCAATGTTAAATAATTCCACCGAAAGTCACTTTTTATATCGAAAAGAGAGCGAAAATGTTTATATTATATATTCGAAAGTAACTAGAAATTACTATATTACAGACTACAAGGGCTACACTGTTTTTAAGAATAGTCTACCAGGCAAGAAAATAAATGAAGTTGCACTGAGTATAGCAGATATCCTGGCAGTCTCTTATGAAGAGTCTGAAAAACTAGTCAAACAAACTTTAAGTGAACTTTATTCCATTGAGAATAACTGTAATTTAGATTTTGTTCTAAAGACACCGGTGAGAATTGGTTGGCGTATTACAGATCAATGTAATCTTAATTGTAAACATTGCTTTAATTACAGCAACAATCCACGTATAACAACTATAGAACAAGCTAACCGTGTGATAGATCAAATTATTGAAGCGAACGTTTTTGAAGTTATTATTACCGGTGGCGAAGCCACCACGCATCCATATTTCTTGGAAATTGTCAATCGGTTGAAAAAGGTTAGTTTGACTATATTTACCAATGGGATACTTCTTCCTCAATATTTGGAGAGACTCAAAGAATTTCATATTAAGTTTTTGATAAGTGTAGATGGGTTTGAAAAGCAACATGATTTAATGCGTGGCATCGGGACCTATCGTAAAGTTTTGAAGACCATTGAATTATTAGAAGAGACCGATCAACTCTTTGCAATTAATACAGTTATTAATAAATTAAACATTGATATTATGGAACAATTTATTGAGTTTCACAAAGAAAGAGGCAGAACAGTGCAGGTCAGCTTCATAATCCCGATGGGTAATGCAAATATGAATGACCATATTATTTTAAATAGTGATGATAGGATCAAATTAGTTAGAATTCTGAGAAAATACTATGGAGAAGAGGGTTTGATGGAAATAAAAGACAAAAAGTTCATCTGCGGTGGTGGGCGAGTTAAAGTTGACATATTGTGTGATGGTAGTGTGACTCCATGTTCTTTTACGGATAATTTTGTCCTTGGAAATATTTATGAAGCATCGCTACTATCAATTTGGGAGAATCATAAGAAGACATTATTTCACGATCATTTAGGAGAAAAGATTATTTCTGGTCCTTGTCGTATAGTCCGAGATTATTATGCAGATAAATTCTTCCCAATGTAATTGTTGTTTATTTTTTTAAGATTTCAATAAGCGTTTCCCTGTAAAATACATATGTGAAGAATCCGCTGCAAAAAGCACTCAATGCCGGAGGAAGAAAACTGTCTGTTTAAGCTGGTTGTCAGATTTAAGCGACAATGAACTCGAAAGAAAACTGTTTCCGGACAAGGACAATAGATCAGTGAAGAGGCGTCCGGGACCGAACTGTCAGGACCTGCTTGAGTAGATCAGGAAACCGGATACCACATTGGCCGCATTGTGGGGAGAATACAAGCTGCTGCATCGATAAAGAAGTATATGCAGTATGCATGAACGTGTTAAAAAAAGGAGACAAGCGTTGATCTTTTATCCTCGACTCTAACATTATGGATAAAATCTCAACACTTGGAGTTGAATATGCGGAAGTTTATTAAGACATTTAGGTCAAAAACGTATGGCCGTTGTTATTTGATTTCTAAATTACATGCCGGATTCATCAATATAGATCCAGAACTTTGCCAAGTGTTGGAAAAATACATAGAGGATAAACCTCATGCAACTCTAATTGAAACAAGAAAAATACTGATGTCATATTTTCCAGGAGAGATCGTAGATCGACTTACATCCGAAGAAAATTATTCAAAAAAGAAATATCGTCAAAATACTATTGAATTATATCCATCATTTTCGTGTAATTTTCATTGCAATTATTGTGAGCAGCGGAATTCTATGAATCAATTTTACAAGAAGTATCACAAGCAGACTATGGATGAGTTAACTTTTGAAAACAGTGTCAAGAAAATATTTCTTGTTGATACACACAGTGACATTGCATTCCCATTTTATAACTTAATCTACATGGGGGGGGAACCATTATTACATGCGGAGTTTATTGAATCGACCTTCAAAAAATGTAAAACGATGTTGATTGATATTGGAGTGGAGGAACCGGTTCATGCTAGAATAATTACAAATGGGTCCTTAATAAATGATAACGTTTTAGCAATGATTAAAAGAAACAATTTCAATGTTACAGTGAGTTTAGATGGACCAGAATCTTTGGCGGGAAAGCAGAGATCAAAATATGAGCAAACTCTTAGAGGAATCAATTCATTGATAAGCGAGAATATCATACCTAGAATCTACTGTGTTTATACTCCAGAAACAGTAACATATTTGGATGAGATATATAGCTTTTTCATGAATATCGGCATTGAAGAAGTCGGTTTGATCCCTCTTTTCCAACTTGGATATTTACCTGAAGACCTTTATGAAGGATTTGACAAGCTCTATGATCTCCTTCTCAAATGGACAATAAGCAATAAGAAATTTCATCCCATTCTCAAAGGCCGTTTAATGATGATCCTTATTGACAAACCAGATTGGCTCAGAAAAGGGTGCAAATACTTTTACCCATTCGCCTCTATGGTTTTACCGAACGGTGATGTATTTGCTTGTATTAATAATGGCGGAAAATACTTTTATGGAAACGTGAATAATGATGATTTCTCGTTTTTCGAATCGAAAAACTATGCATTCTTGACTTCTGATGAATTTCGTATGCAGAATATTTGTGATGGATGTGATTATCAAGGGGTTTGTATTACATGGATTGGCAAATGTGAGGCTTTTTCAAATGTTACAGTTGATACTTGTCCGCAAAAGGTTGAGATTGACATCATTTTTGAAAAGATCATACCTCGATTAGATGATCTTGAATTAGCTCAGGATGATTTGCGTGAACAGATGCAATTAATGATGAAATGACCATGCAAAAATAAGAAAACAAATCTCATTTACAATTTAAACTCAGCATCGAGGTGTACGATATCATATGCACAAAATAATTCATCACGTCTGGACCAGTAATGATAAGTTCAAATATCCTGAATGGCGTCTTTCTTGGATGAAGTTTAATCCTGACTGGACGTTCTATTTCTGGAGACTTGACAACCTTCCTCGTCACATGATGTTAAATTGTGTGATAGAACTAATTAATTTGAGTCATATACCTTATATCATTAAGAGTGATATTCTAAGATGGGAATTACTTAGAATCTTTGGTGGGATTTATGTTGACACCGACATGGAATGCTTACGCTCTTTCGAAGAATTTCTAAGATACAAGTCATTTTGTGGTAAGATGGGTGATAAAGCTTGCAATGCTATAATAGGTGCGGAAAGCGTTGATGAAGAGTTGATTATTGGATTATGCGATAATGTAAAGAAAGACATATCTTTTGCCTGCAATTCACGTTATGGCATAATGACGTCAACTGGTCCTTTTGCCACCAGACCATATTTAAATAATATGGAAAGGGTTTTTGAACAGCATTACTTTTATAAGCAAGAAGACAATAAAGTTTCATATTCTGTTCACCATTGGACTAGTTATAATCCTGGCGGTTGGATGTATTTGTTGGAAAACAAGAGCTTGGAAGAGAATTTGAAGATATAATCTGCAAATGAATTAAATCTTCATGGCAGAAGATAAGAGCAAGAACGTTCAGGTCTTCTCTCTCTTCCAATTGTGATGCAGATACCGAGAGTGCCATAGGGTTTCGACTTCCATGCTGCCATGGTTGTTCTCCTGTATTTGTACTACAAATACCTACGAAGCCATGTCGGGATTTATCAAAGAGAATTTTTATCCAGCTAAGCATCGCCCTTCTCCCGCAATATCTATAAGTAACTATAATAGCAAAATGCACTTGACATACAGTGCACTTGATATAAAATACATTCATTATCATGAGAATCTAGAAAAATAGAACATCCTGAAAATTTTTGTTAATTAACATATTGGAGAGAGAGAAATGAATAATGAGAGGGAAACACTCGAACACCCAATCGATGATAGTAAGAATCTTTCAGTTGAAGACTTTATTCGACAAGAAGTTATAGAAAACGCAAAAGGGTTAACTTGTCGTGGGTTTTTTGTGACCAATGATGTTTGTTAATTGTGTAGAAATTGATATTTGATCTCGCAGATAGTGCCAGATTGGATTTTGGTTAACAGAAGATTTACTATTTCTTTCTAATTGGGGGAATCAAATCTGTTGCACCTTTAGGCTTAGGGTTAATCAAACTATACTTTTTTAAATGATACAACTTCTTATTTGGTCTGAAACTATTCATTTGATCAGGCAGTAGTTAATCAATCCTCTTATTAAAGGTGTCTTTCCAAAAACCAATTAGCAACCCGCCTAAATAATAGCAAAATACAATAAACCATCAAAAACCAAAGATATCATTGTTGTGAAAAGGAAAAAAAGCTAAAATAAATATGACTTACGCCATCAAAGGTTTATTGCCCAACCACAAACGTCTTATTGGTATTGGTTTAAGCGTGAATCTAATCACTGGCTGGGGTAATTATGGACGTAATCTCGTGTTACAACTCCAACAAATGCCCGATTTTTTTCCTATACTTTTGAAAGATGTAAATATATCCAATGATTTTAATCCTCTCCATCAAGCATTGCTGCGACCTTTGGTTGTCAAGCAACAAGAATTACAGAAAATCATTAATCAGCACCAACAGAAGCCAACTAGTTTAGATTTTCCCATACTTCATTCAATAGGGAATCGCATTCAGGGAGGCATTCAGAATATCAAGGGTAGTAAAAATATTGGTATTATTTTCACGGAAGACACCCAAATTCTGCACGATTCTTTAGCAAGAGCTAAACAATATGATATTTTGGTTGCAGGTTCAACTTGGAACACAAAAATTCTTCAAGGTTTTGGATTACATAATATACAAACTTGTTTCCAAGGAATTGATTCCACGATTTTTCATCCTGCGGCAAAGTCCAATCTGTTCAAAGATCGATTCGTGATTTTTTCTGGGGGCAAACTAGAATATCGCAAAGGACAAGATATTGTTGTCGCCGCCTTCAAACGTTTTGTCTCTCGGCATCCCGAAGCCCTATTGCTTACAGCATGGCAAAATATGTGGCCTCAGTTTATGTTGGGAATTGATCAGGTCGGTCATGTAATTGGAATGCCCAAATCAACTCCCAATAAGCACCTTCTGATCAAAGAATGGTTGGTGGCCAATGGCATTCCTCATAATGCATGTCTTGATGTTGGAATCATTCCCAATCATATGGTGGGCCAAATATTACGAGAAGCAGACGTTTCTGTGTTTACTAATCGTTGTGAAGGAGGAACAAATTTAGTTGCTATGGAATGTCTCGCCTGTGGCATTCCTACGATCATTTCTGCTAATACAGGTCATTTAGATTTAATTTGCGATAATCATTGTTACCCATTGAGAACCCAAGGATCAGTTCAGTCAAATATTAATTTCATTGGATTGCAGGGGTGGGGGGAATCGAATGTTGAAGAGGTAGTAGAAATGCTAGAGGAAGTTTATATTAATCGAGACAAAGCTCGGGAAAAAGCTTTAGCTGCTGCTGTATTTATGCAAGATTGGACCTGGGAAAAACAGATTAGGCGTTTAATTTGTTCTACCCTTTGAAACATGGCAGGGTCACCTATCGAACAAGACAGTCCTTCCCCTTCCGCCGTGCACTGTCAATGAGATCCTCAGACTTTCGACTACCACTTTCTATGGTGGGATTAGACTGGCGCACTTAATCAATGCGCCAGTCGTACCCATCACCTCAAAACAGCATCCAGTATTCCTTTCAATTAACCCTACGCAGCCGCTTTCCGCTCTTCCTTCCAACTTTGGTATCTCAGTAACTCTTCCTCAATCAACATGAGGCAAATTGAAATAACCAACGCATCATCCAATAGACCGATGATGGGAATAAAATCCGGAATTAAATCCACAGGACTGAGGACGTAAAGCAACGTAAACGCCACAGCGGCAATGCACCACCACGGGATTTCTTTGTACGCCCCGGACCAGTAATCTTTGATGAGCGAGAGCAAAAGTTTAACGTCATCTATAAATCTTTTCAAAATTGAGCTATTGAAGACCTTGCCCTTTAATTCTTCCGCTCTGTCGATAACGTTTTTAACATCTTCACTGTTAATGGACTTTGATCCATTTTTGATGAACTCAGTATTGATCCCGTTTAAAATATTTTCTGTTTTCATTTTATCCTCCTCAATTTTAGAAATAATATTTAAAATGGTTTACTCTTTAACGACAACCTACCTTTGAATAGACATTACGACAATCTCAGCAAAGCGTTTCTCCCTGTTACTTCTAAAAACTGCCTGCCACTTATTCAGTTTTTAAAGAACATGACGCTGTTTCTTGATAGAATGAATATTCATTTATCATGCCAAACAAGTAATGTATTGTATTTACTACATAATTAAATTTTATGTCCTTAAAACAATCAGAATAATAAAATATATATTTCATTATGGTAATTCATTATGATATAATAGTTCATAATAATATAATTATTTTTATCATTAAATGAGGATATTTTCTAACCATGAAGAAAGAAAAAATTAAAATAATATCTGATTTCATAATGTTATGGGATGAAAATCCCTATTCTGGCAATCGATATAATTTGAGAACTTTAGTGGCTCAAGATTTGCAAAATAAATTTGATGATATTGCCACTTCTGTTGATGAATATCTAGAATACTGGCATTCAGGGTTAATAAAAAATAATTTAAGTCCTGAAGAACATATGCCCATCATAAATCTAAAAGCTTATTTGGCATTGGGTCATTATCAAGTTTCTACGGGAAAAAAGAATATTATCTTAAATGAAAAAATGGAAAGGTGGCTTAAAAATAAAGAATGGAATTTTAGAGGGGCAATCGCTGCCGCTGAAAGATGTAATAAATATCTTAATCCGACAAGTCCCGACAGAGTAATATCCGGGAGATCGCCGGCGATAAAAAAATTGAGGGAGGAAATATGGTCAGCATCTTTCGGTTCTAGCTTATCAAGGGCGGTGCAATCACTTAATTTGCTTCGGAGAGAAAATGTTCTAATTATTGGAGAAACTGGAACTGGAAAAGAGCGCATAGCGGCTATTATTGCAGAAGCAGCTTTTCATAAAAGTGGAACAGGAAAACCTCAATATAGAATAATAAATGCATCCGCAATACCTGAAACCCTTTTAGAGTCAGAACTTTTTGGTCATAAAAAAGGTTCTTTTACTGGTGCCAATAGTAATAAAAAAGGGATGTTAGAAGAGGCAGATAACGGGGTTTTCTTTTTTGATGAGATTGGTGATTTACCTCTTCATGTACAACCCAAAATATTGAGAGCACTTGAAGAGGGCAAAATTCGTAGGATTGGGGAAGACAAAGAAAAAACAATAAATGTAAAATTTATTGGTGCTACACATAAAAATTTAGAGCAAATGATTCAAGATGACAAGTTTAGAAAGGATCTCTTTTATCGATTTAACGGTTTTATAATAAATGCTCCACCTATGAGGGAACTGAATGAAGAAGACTTTTTAGATATTGGCAGAAGTTTTGCGGAAGAAACAGATGCTTCACTATATAAAGATGAAATTGAACCAAAGTTAATAAAAGATTTTTATGGGCATAAATGGGCTGGTAATGTGCGGGAACTCGGCAATAAAGTAAGAAATTTAATTTTAAGAGGTGAGGTACCTTCGTTTACACCTGATGTTGCTGATCAAAATATATTGATACCGGAGAATATTACTAATTGCACGTGGACTTTAGAGGAACTTAATAATTGGTATGCCAAGCAAGTAAAAAATAAATACCAAAATAACATGTCGAAAGCGTCTAAAGCTCTTGGCATCAGTTATAGTAAGTTTTGTAGAAAGTATAAGGAGTAAAATATGGCGCTTGAAAAAGAATATGAAAACTTTAACGATTTTTTGGATATGGTATTAAGTATTGTAAAGGAAAAGGAGTCCGATCTTGATTATTGGCTTGGCGCTGTAGTGAGCGTTTTTGGTAGTTCAATGCTTATTCGATTACTACATCATCTTGGGATAAGAGCTAGCATAATCGGACTGGGATTACTTGCTGCACCCATCGTCCCGTTTTTTGGAGTTGCGAGTGTTGCTGAAGCCGGTTTGCTCGTGGCAAAATATAAAAGTAAGGGCAATACTAAAAAGGGTAAAAAAATATCAGAAAATCTCCGTGTTGCAAAATATTTATTTGAAGAATATATTTCAAGCGATCTTAGTGAAAGAAAAAAGAAGGCACTTATTGATGATTTGTTTGATAAACTAGTTTGTGAAAAAAAAATAGCCTATTAAATTTAGTCGCCATATAGCAATGGAATTATTAATGAAATATTTTTTGTCGGTGATGACTTTACCAGAATATTAATGATGCTTTCAATAGGTAGATAATGAGCATTATCTAACATCCTTAGTATTATAAAACCAACAGTCTAAAATTGCAAATTCTCGGAACGGTTTATTTGTGCCCGCAGATGGGAATTCAACCTAAAATAGGCTTAGCTACTATACTACGCAATTTGGGTTCCACTTCTATGAGCTCAACCAGTATATCTTTTTTTGTTTTAGAAAGTCCCTGCGCCAATGATGCTGGTATGAAAGCTTTGACGCCAGAGATATCAATATTAAAACCATGAGGTGTTTGATTCACAACTGTTGCTTTTCTTTTTCTCATACCTTTATTCCAGGCATGAAGAAACTTGGCCTTACATATCGACACATCTGCAGAATAATCATGATAATTTATACGTTCAATAAACAAGTTAATTTTTTGTCCTGAAATCAGCTTAGGTTCTTTTTCTTCATTTAACAGATCACCTCTGATAGATGCGTCCAGTTGAAACCAAAGGCTTTTACCGGAGGGGGAGGAAGAGTAGTACCATAAGGGCATTAATGGCATTCCAGATGTTAGCAAATCAATATCAGATAAGAGCTTTTTATTGGATGAGTAGTGTACAATACCCTGAACAACGCTTCCCTTAGCAGGTATATTGATAACTTCAATGTATTTTGTGTAATCTAAGCGCCTAGCCCATTTGGCTGATCTTTCAGAAGCAGAGTGCTCGTATATTTTTTCTATTCTTCTACGTGCTTCATCAATAAACAATGTATTCAAATGAGTTCCTGCATACTTTTCTTCAATTATGTCGTCGAATCGCCAAATTGCTAATCTAAGGTTACGCCTGTCAATCTTATTACCAGAAAATAAATTTTCCCTAATCTTTGCTCTTGCAACACGCAAAGGTCCCAATTTCTCATAAATATCCTGCCTATCTTTTTCAGCAATAGCCACCAACTTTTGCAAATATTGTTTTGCTTCTCTCCTTATATCGATTTCGTGTGCGTCAAACATAGCTTCTCTACGCCATTTCAGCACCTTTATTCTATGTTGTTCTTTTTCATTTTCAGCATTAGCTAAGTCTTTAATAATCCAAGCAGCAACACCGACAGCAGCTAATATGCCAAATCCGTAATTCATTTGTCATCTCCTACTCTTGATCCTCGCATATTACTGCCGATCAAAAATACTTGAAGGAAATTTTGCCTTTATAATTTCTGTTGAACTATTAATCATATTAACAGAAGCTTTAATTAATTCTTTTGCCATTTCTTGGTTACCTATTTTAGATAATACTATGGCTTTATCAATGGTATTGCTCGCTTTATTAATTAGTTCAGTAGCTATATGAGAAATTCGTTCTCTCGCTTGAGCGTTATCTTTTACTTGTGTTTTCAACACTTTTAAATCCTTATTTATTGCGTCGCGCAATCCTAGCAAATCTGTTTTGAGTCTTTTAACTTCAACTTTGAGCGCGGATTCTAGCGCCTTACGTTTTTCTCTTGTTTCAAGCCAATTCGTGGTTGCTTGTATCGCTTGCGATACGCCTTTAGTAACTTCAGCAATTACCTGAATGTCACCATTAATATCTTCTTTAGACATAGGTAAATACTCAATTGGGATTAGATCTTTGGGCGACATAAATCCTCCTTAAAAAAAAGATAAGTGACTGAACCGTTTCCAGTGTTTATCTTTTCATATGCTTTTTTCTTACAATTTGCCAGAGCTTTGGTCACATTCTGTTCTTCTGATTCCGGCAGAGAATAGGCCATCATGATTTCTATATTTTTGGAAACTGATGCAGGCAAATCATAGTTAATGCCTATCTTGCGGACATAATCCGCTATCTGCCCTCGGATGATGATTTCGTGTCCGCCTATTTCCGGTGGTAAAAGCCCTGCTTTTTCACGCTTCACGACATCCATCCGCACAGCTACAAATTCTTCTGTATCGCTGTTCTGTATCTGCCGCCAACTGGCTGACTTTGGACCTTCAGCCGGTGACTTTATTTCTCCGATATAAACCTTGTTGTCCTTGACTGCTATAAAATCCGGTTTGTTTGCATGCTGTCTTCCTTTGCCTGGGATATCTCTGTCACCGTCGTAATATTCGTATCCTTTTGACTTCAAGGCTTCTTCCACTTTTTTATAGAATTCCTTTTTGCCTTCCATTATTCAAAATCCTCCTCAAAATAATCTTCGCAATAATCTACGAATTTTCTTTTGTAAACTTTATCAGTTATCAGATCTCTTATTTCTTTCGGCAGCCATTTTTCAAACGTTGTAACCCATTTTTCATGTCCGGCTTTTGCGTCTATCTCATTTTTATATTTTTCAACTATCAAAAAACATCCTTCGTCAAATGCAGGATGAATGATAGACGTTAGATATTCTTTTGCATTCCTTGGATAACAGGTTTCAATTAATGCATTATTTATATTAGTGGTCAGTTTAAAATCTGATATTTCATAATGTAATCTGAAGGAAAATAATCGTAACTTACACTTTAAGATAAATAATTTTATGTCTATAAGAAGTAACTCAAAAAGACGGAATATAATTTCCATGATTTCCTCATTATTGTTTTCTCTTATAATTTAAAATTGGTAGCAATGATTCTGCCTATAAAAAATATTATTCCAATGGATAAAACCACCCTTCAGGAGGTTCTGCCTTTTTTGGTCTGACAAGCGCCCGCCAGAAAGATTCTTTCTGTGGCTGCACGATAACGTAAGGGCCGAATCGCTTATAAACATCTGGGGGTATGAAAATGGCTCTTTGCTTGCCAATCATAGCAAGAAGTTTATCGGCAAGGGTCTTTTCCGGTATTCTGTATGTCATTTTTGATTATTCTCCGACTAGTTAAAGAATTGATCAATCCCACTAATGAGGGATTCTCTTTTCATATTATTTTAATTTTAAAATCTATTTTTAATTTCCATAAAATTCTTCATTGCCTTACATTTTTCTACATAAAATAAGAACAAGCAGTCCGATTGAACGAATGATCAGGGTATTAGGGACTTGAGCATTCCTAAAATCTTTTCTTCCAACTCTTTACATCCACTCTGAGTATATTCATAAATAATATATTGATAATGCCTCAGGTCGAAAGGCACATCTTCAATTCGTTGCGTAATTATTAATATGGGTTTCCCGATCGTGTGAGCCATACCGAGCACATACATAACATTTGGATTTCTCCCGGTGACATCTGCCAAAACTAATTCGGAAGAACCAATATAATACCAAATTTTATCAATGATTGGACTCTCTCCGA
>Ga0116164_10000391_pt1 | contig 39099 bp, 31 predicted proteins | sample AD_UKC109_MetaG_FD_89888 | JGI IMG/M metagenome (GOLD analysis project Ga0116164, IMG submission 89888) | Active sludge microbial communities of municipal wastewater-treating anaerobic digesters from Hong Kong - AD_UKC109_MetaG | ecosystem: Engineered > Bioreactor > Anaerobic > Digestate... | reverse complement strand
TGCAGGTTGTGCGCGCGACCGCCTCGGGACAGAACGGACAATTCGCGCGGCTGGCCTCGACCGCCTCGGTCACGTCGGGCCAGACGTCCTCGCGCAGGCTTTCGCCTTTGACGCGCTGGGGGGTGATGCGCGAGCGGCGGCCGGTCAGCGGGCAGACGCGCACCTGCACGGGCAGCTCGACGAGCTCGAAGTCGCGGCGCGGATCGCCCAGGCGGGCGGTCAGCTCGTAGCGGCGCAGTTCGATAAGCGAACTCATCGCCAGGTCTCCAGCGCGGCCATGACGCGGGCGACGGCGCGCCGGTACTTGGGCCGGCGCGTGCCCGGCTTCCACGTGCCGGTGAACAGCTCGTCGCTGACCGTGACGAACGCGGCGGCGGCGATCTCGCGGAAGGCGGCGACGGCGTAGAGCGCGGAGATTTCCATCTCGACCAGCGAGCGTCCGGCCGCGGCCTGCGCGTTCACCTTGCTCGGTGTTTCGCGGTAAAGGGCGTCGGTCGTCCAGATCGCCGCCGGGCGCGGGGCCTGCTCGCCGGCGTGCAGGTGGGCCTCCAGCCGCTTCATCAACGCGGGGTCCGGATAAAACAGCGTCTCATCGGGAAAGTAGTGCTTGCTGGTGCCTTCGTCGGCGAAGGCCAGTTGCGCCGTCGCCGTGTCGGCCAGGCGAAAGTTGCGGTCGATGCTGCCGGCGATGCCGAAAAACACCAGCTCACGCGCGCCCAGGACGATCAGCTCCTCGACCAACCCCGCCGTTTCGGGCGCACCAAGGAAATCGCCCAGCACGCCGGGCCGATCCTTTTCCGGCGGCGGATAATAATAGGTCGTGCTGAAACGCCGCGCGCGCTTGCGGTCGTAACCGGCCCGCGCCAGGAACGCCTCCAGGTGATCTTTCAATGGGAAAAGAAGCACGCGTTCGGTCACCGACCGATTGGTCAACCAAACGATGGAGGGCTCGATAATCGCTTTTTCATAGGCGTCGGATTTTGGCATCGGCTAGGTTGTACACGTTTTCGCCCCGGCCTACAATCGGGATCGTCTTTTGGGAGGTGCGATGAAGCGCAAGATGATTTCCTGGGCCGTGGTGTTGGTGTTGGCGTTGGCGTTGGCCTGGAGCGCCTGCAACGGTCGTGACGATAAAGATGACGAAGGCGCGCAAGGCACGCCCGTGCCCGGCGCTTGCGACGACAACGACGCGCCGACGCTCGCCGAGGCGGTGTTGTACGCCGACAGCCAGGCCGTCGCGGCCGGCGGCGAGGTGTCGGAACTGGCGACGATCGAGGTGTTCCTGTCCTACGACGATGCGCAGTGCAACGCCGGCGGCGGCGAGGTCATCGCCACCTTCGACGCCCAAACGTCCGAAGGCTTTCCGGCGGCGGGCAACGCGCCGTGCACGGCCGTGGCCGACGATCGCGCGATCGGCTTTTCGTTCATGCCCGGCGCGCAGGGCGAACACTCGTTGAGCGTCAAGCTGGTCGACCGCTGCGGCGCGGAGAGCGAGACGGTCGATCTGACCTACGAGGTCGTCGCCTGGGAACCGGATGACGATACCGCCGACGACGACAGCGACGACGACACCGTCGAGCCCACGCTGCTGACCGGCGAGATCACCTACACCGGCGAGGGCGATCTGACCGGCCGCCCGGTGTATCTGCTGTTGTGGCGCAATTGGCTGCCGCAGCCCGCCGACTGGGAAGCCACGTACATGACGACCGTGCCGGAAACGGGCTTTTCCTTCACCTATGAGTGGGATCTGGACGAGGCCGAGGTGGCCGCCGGCGACTATTATCTGATGGCCTTTGCCGACGCGGTGGCCGCCGACGGATTTTTCAATGCCGCCGTCGATCCGGTCCATGCGCCGTACCTGCCCACGACCATCGAGGCGGCGCAAACCAACGAGGCGAATTTAACGCTGGTGCAACCCGGCGAGTGACACATCGCCGACCGGGCGGTGTTATACGAATGACGAACGGGGAGCCGCCGCATGCCGGGCGGCGCAACGCAAAAGGTCAGGCGACTGCTTGCCAAGGTGCAATAGTTTTGGCATCGTAACGCCTTTGGTTTATCGCAAAAAATGGAGTAAGCCCGTGAGCCTATCACAGATTATCTGGAGCGTTATCGGACAGGTTTCGCCGGCCGCGTCGGTCAGCCCGACCCCGGCCGAGGCCCTGCTGGAACTTTCGCCGACCCCGCTGGCGACGGCCACGCCGTTGCTGACGCCGACGCCGGAGGTGGTCGATCCCAGTTACGCCGTGCGGCTGATCGAATTCGTGGTCAAAGGCGGGCCGGTGATGATCCCGATGATCCTGCTGGCCTTCTTCGTGTTCGTGCTGATCGTCGAGCGTTACCTGTACCTGGTGCAGATCAACCGCGGCTCGCAGAACTTCACCGCCGGCTTCTTTAAATTGTGGGATTCGGGCAAGCGCGCCGAGGCGACCAAGCTGGCCGACGATCATCCCGGGCCGATCGCGCGGATGCTGGCCGCCGGCATTCGGGCCGCGCACAAGGACAAAGAGACGATCCGCGAGTCGATGCAGGAACAGGCCCTGGGCGACGCGCCGGCGCTCAACCGCTTCATGGCGGTTATCGCCACCATCGGCACGCTCATGCCGATCATGGGTCTGCTGGGCACGGTGACCGGCATGATCAAGACCTTCGAGGTCATCACGATCAAAGGCACGGGCGATCCCAAAGCGCTGGCCGGCGGCATCAGCGAAGCGTTGATCACCACCGAGACGGGCCTGATCTTCGCCATTCCAATTATTTTGTTTCACACGTTTTTGAGCGGCCGCATCGAGCGGTACCTCAACGACATGGAAAAGTTCGCCACGCGCCTGTTGGCCGGCATCAAGAACAACAACGGGGAATAAGAGATGCTCAGGGGCTCGTTCATCAAAATCGAACGCAAGCAGCCGGAGCTGTCGATCGCCCCGCTCATCGACATGATCTTCCTGCTGCTGATCTTCTTCATGGTCACCACCACCTTCACCAAGGAAACCGGCGTGGTCGTGAAAAAGCCGGTGGCCAAGAAGGCCGACGTGATGCTCGATCAGAACCTGCTGGTCGCGGTGACCAAGGACGGCACGTACTGGTGCGAAGGCGAGCAGGTCGACGAGGCGGGTATTTTCGGCAAGGTGCAGGCGCGCCTGGCCGAGTTCCCGGAAACCAACGTCATCATTCTCGCCGACAAGGAAAGCATCACCCAGTGGGTGATCACCGCGCTGGACACGGCCAAGCAGGCGGGCGCGAAGAAGATATCCATCGCCGAAAAACTCGAAGTGGAAGCGCCGTAAGGCGCCAAGGGGAATCGCGGTGCGCAAACGTCTGCTGATCGGCGTCGCTGTTTCGCTGGCCGTCAATCTGGTCATGTTGGCCGGGTTGCTCGCCCTGGCGATGCGCGGCGACTTCGATCTGCAGAAGATCATCCCCGTCGATTTCATCAAGCTCGAAGTGCCCAAGCCGCCCGAACCGACCCCGCCCAAACCCAAACCGACGCCGACGCCGCCGCCGAAAAAGCAGCCGGAAAAGGCGCCCGAACCGACCAAGGCGCCCATCGCGGAAGATCCGACCGACACCGGTCCGGCGACAATCCAGACCGCCCCAGTGATTCAGGATTCGCCGCCGCCCGAGGTGGTCAACGCCAGCGAGCTCGACCGTCGCCCGAAGGTGATCAACTTCGTGAAGCCCGTGTATCCGGTGCTCGCGCTGCGCGCCAACCGCAAAGGCGTCGTGCGGCTGCGCTTCATGATCACCAAGAGCGGCAACGTGACCAACGTGCGCGTGCTCAGCGAGCCGGCGGGCCTGGGCTTCGGTCAGGCGGCGGTGGATGCGGTCAAACAATGGAAGTTCGAAACGCCGCGCATCAACGGCCGCCCGGTCAACGCGTGGGTGGTGCAGGCGGTGCGTTTCCAGCCCGAATAGAGAACCGGGTCATCTGCTCGGTGGCGCTGATACGCCGAACGCAGGGAGGCTTATCGGTGTTTTCGTTGCCCACTGTTGTTATACTCGCTCACGTTGTTCGCTCGTAAAACGGCGCCACCCGTCGTCATTGTCCGGGCGCCACAATCGATTGTCGCCCGGCCTTCGATTGTGTTATTCAACTATCACATCCAGCAACCGATCAAGCGATGGAGTTTTTTTAACGGATGCGTCCATGGTTGAAAATGCTGTTCTTCGCGCTCGGCCTGTGGGCGGCGTTGACGATGCAGACCATCGTCGTGTTCCTCGTGTTGAACTTCATACCGCAGGCCGGGCTCAGTTCGTGGGGCATCCAGGACATGTCCTTTTACAACGTGTTCATGGTCTGGCTGAACATCGGATTTTATCTGTCGTTCGTGATGACGGTGCTGGCCCTGGTGCACGTGCTGGCGGCGCGCAAGGTCCCGCCGAACCGGCGCGCCCTCTGGATTGCGCTGCTGTTTTTCAGTTGCGGCTGGGGCATGATGTTCTATTGGTATTTTTACATCTGGCGCGACGTACCGACCTTGTCGGTCACGCCGCCGAGCGCGCCGCCGCCGGGCGAGATGACGCCCCGGTTGCGATGAGCAGGGCGACCGCGCCGAAACCGATTGACGTCCCGAAGTTCGGTCAATAAAATAACGATGTTCCGTTGAGTCTTGTCTGCCGCAAAGGGAAATATTTTTTGGGGGCCATTGGAGGGATGTGCCTGTGCAGACGAATGGGAGCGCGCGCCGGCGGCGTTGGCTCGGCATCACCGGGTGGGCCGTCGCGTTCGGCGCGGCGACGGCCGCGATGGTTCTCGGCTGGCGGCTGTTCTGGTTTCTGACCGACGACGCCTATATCACCTTCCGTTATGTTTCCAACAGTCATCTGGGTTGGGGCCTGGTGTGGAACCCGCCGCCGTTTCATCCGGTCGAGGGGTACACGAGTTTTCTGTGGGCGGTGTTGCTGGCGGCGGTGTGGAAAATCGCCGGCGTCGATCCGCCGAGTTCGGCGAACGTCATCTCCCTGTTGTGCGGCCTGGGCCAACTGACGCTGGTGGCGCTGTTCGTGCGGCGGATGCGGCTGCCCGAGCGGTTGGAAAAATGGCGGCTGCCGCTGTTCGTGTTGGTCGTGGCCGGCGTGTTGAGCAACCGCACGTTTCTGACCTGGCTCAGCTCCGGGCTGGAGACGGCGCTGTTCAACGTGCTGTTGTTGTGGTGGGTCTTCGAGGGAACCGCCGCGCGCGAACGCAAGACCGGCTGGTGGGTGACGCGTCTGTCGCTGAGCGCCGCGTTGCTGGCTCTGACGCGTCCCGACGGTTATCTGTTCGTGCTCGCGACGCTGGCGATCGTCATCGGGCGACAGGCCAAGCGCATCGAATTGCGCCTGGACGATCCGGAGCCGCACGTGCGCGTGCCGTTGCGCGAGCCCAATCACGTCGGGCGCACCTGGCTGCATGCGCTGCCGCTGATGCTGGTGCCCGCGCATCTGGTCTGGCGGCGGTTGACCTACGGCCTGTGGCTGCCCAACACCTATTACGCCAAACACGTGCAGCCGTGGCCCGAGTCGGGGCTGCGCTACCTGGGCAGTTTCGTCGTCGAGTACGGCTTGTGGGTGTGGGCGCTGTTGGCGTTGGGCGCGACGATCGCGCTGGCCGTGCCCTTCGTGCGCCGGCGCGGTTGGCTGCACGAACGGGTGCCGTCGCATCCGGTGATCGTCGTCGGCGCGGTCGCGGCGCATTTCCTCTATTACACGCTGATGATCGGCGGCGATCATTTCGAGTATCGCGTGTACAGCGATCTGGTGCCGCTGCTCTGGCTGAGCGCGCTGTGGCTGCTGACCCGGGTTTGCGCGCGGCCGTGGCCGGTGGCGGCGGCGCTGATTTTCTTTTTGCTCGCCTCGCTGCCGGTGCAGTGGACGGCCTACGAGGCGACGAAACAATACATCACACGCGCCGATACATTTGGGCTTTCGCAGCCGATCGCCGAAAAATTTCCCGCCGTGGCGCGGCCGATCATAAAACGATGGGACGGGTGGCAGAAATGGCTGATCGAACACAGCGTCTGCCGCCGCCATCAGGAGCACAAGGCGTACTGGCTCTATCAGGTGGCGCGCTACCCGGAGCGTGCGGTGGGCGCGAAAATCAAATGGGAGCAGCGCGCGGTGCTGCAGGCGCCCTGCGTCGGCGTAATCGGCTGGGTGCTGCCCGAGGTGGCGATTCTGGACACGCTGGGGCTCAACGATCGCGTGGTCGCGAAAAATCCGGTCATCTTTTACCAGTCGCGTAAAATGGCGCACGACCGCAAGCCGCCGCGCGGCTACGTCGAGTGCTTCGAGCCCAACGTCAAAATCAACACGCGGCTGACGAGGCGCCATTTGCCGCCCAAGCGCAGCCGGCCGTGGTTCCGGTTCACCGCGCGCGAGCAGCCGCTGACCGACGAGCGCATCCGCGCCTGCGAGGAGAAATTCTGGCGCTTCATGACCGGCTGGTAAACGAAGCGGATGAGCTTTTGTGATTAACGTGTGCCGACCCGGGTGCCACGGTCTTGCCCACAGGGCATGGCCGTGATCGATTGTGTACGATCACAGCTTTCGCCTAACGGCGAAAACTATGGCACACGTGCTGTGGGTCGGTGTTTACTTACGGCGTTTATTCGCCCTCATCCCCGACCCTTCTCCCCGTGGGAGAAGGGAGTCCGAGCGTCGGCTTTTACCCTCTCCCGGCGGGAGAGGGTCGGGCGCAGCCCGGGGTGAGGGGTTACCCATAGGTGGCAACCACGAGGGGCGCTGATTCACCAAGCGAAGCGAGGTGTATCAGAGTTCAATCATCCACTGTTATGCTCGCTCACGTTGTTCGCTCACAAAACAGTGCCACCCGCCGTTGGTTGGACTTCACAAGGCTCAGTCGTCCATTCAGTTGCCGCACCCGTCATCGTCGTCATCGTCATCGTCGTCGTCATCCGCGACGCTGTCGTCGTCGTCGGTGGAGTCGTCGTCATTGATCACGCTGTCGTCATCGTCGCTGATATCGTCGTCGGTGAGGTCATCGTCGGTAACGTCGTCGTCGCTGACGTCGTCGTCGACGGTGTCGTCATCGGTCGTATCGTCGTCGACGGTGTCGTCGTCGGGCGTGGCGCAGACCGGGTCTTCCTCGTCGGTCATGCCGTTGCAGTCGTTGTCGAGCCCGTCTTCGCAAACCTCGGTCGCGTCGGGATTGACCGTGTCCAGCAGATCGTGGCAGTCGTCGCCGCCGCAGTAGGTCCAGGTGAAGCCGTCCTGGTCGTTGTCGCATTCCAGGCGCATGGGCGTGTGCGGATCGCCGAAGAGGAAGATCTCGTAGAAGCTCCAGCGCATCATCGTGTTGGGCGAAAGCATGCCGATCGTGTCTTCCTTGCCTTTATCCATTGCCCAGCCGATGTGCGGGATGCCGTCGGAGAAGAACGCCTCGGCCAGTTCCCAGTCGTGCACGTTCGACGGTCCGTCGACCCGGCCGGTGAGGTAGAAGCCGTAGCGCGTGTTCTGGAAATAGGCGAACGCGCCGCCCACGTGCTTGTTGGTGAACTGCTCGGCCATGCAGTCGACCGACGAGGTGCCGTACACGTCGACGCTGTCCACCGATCCGCTGTAGCAGCCCTGCGAGAAGCCCAGGTAGTACGTCGTGTTGTTCAGGTCGCTCACGTCGCCGGGATCAAAACTCATGTTGTAGGTGCAGTTCGAATGGCCCAGGTGGTTGAGCCACTGGTGTTGGTTCGAGTTGATCGCGTTGACGATCGCGCTGTAGGTGTTGGTGCCGTCGCGATCGTAGAGCGTGGTCAGCGGGATATCCTGGTTGCAGTGGGTGAATACTTCGTCCTTGTTGTCGCCGCCCCAGGTGATCGAATCGGCGTATTCGCCGACGAACAACAGGCTCCAGGGCGTGTCGGTGTCGTTTTCGAAGGCCATGGTTTTGCCGGCCATGATCTGCGCCTCGTAGGGCCAGTCGACGGCGAAGCGGCCGACGTGCAGGTCGAACAGCAGGTCGACGTCGCCGCCTTCCGGACCGTCGGTGGGCTCGCCCCACAGCGAGTCGCCGTCCATGTTGTAGTTGCCGTCGAGGCAGCCGTAGTACTGATCGGTGGCCATCTGTTCCTCGGTGTACTGCGAGCCGTCGTCGGGGTCGATGCCGGTCACGTACAGCGGCCGCAGCTTGAGGACTTCGTCGTTCAGATCGGCGTCGCCGACCAGCAGCACATACTGCAGGCCGTCGGCGTAACGCTCGCGCAGGTAGTTGCGCAGCCGCTCGGGAATCGTGTCGCCGGCCACGCCGTCGAGCACGTCGGGGTAAGTGACCATTTCGCAACGCAGGCCGAACATCTCGGTTTTATGGTCGAGCAGATCCTGCAGCTTGTCCTGGTACTGCGCGGGGGAAACGATCAGGTAATCGACCGGGTCGCCCTTGGGCGCGACGGCGGGCGTGTAGGACGCCAGCAGGTCGGGGTTGTCCACGCGCTTGGCCAACTCGATGCGGTCGGCGATCAGCCCGCGATAGGGCAGGATTTCCGGATCGTGTTTGGTCGCCGGGCGGGTGAGCACGCGGACGGTCAGCGCGGGCGCGAAGGACAATGCCTGCGCCGCCGGATCGTACTGCACGGGGTACAGCGCCACAGGCACGATGGCCACGCCGCGTTTATACTGCGTATCCAGCGCCTGAAAATTCGCCGCCGGGTAGAGCCGCTTGCCGTTGTAGATCGCCGGATTCGCTTCGGCGACGGCCTCGGTCGGCTCGCTGAAGGGCGCAAACTTCGGGCCCCAGGCGGCCAGCGCCCGGGTGAGCGTCACGGCCTTGGCCGCTTCCACGCGCACGTCGACGACCTCGTGGCCCTGCGGAATGGCGATGAACGCGGTGTGCACCGGGACGATCGGATAGCCCGGAATCACGTGCTGGTGCACGCCGACGATCTGCGGTTCGACCGTGCCGTCGGCATGTTCGATCAAGCGCGGCGCGCTGAATTGATAGCTCAGCGCAATTTCATCCGCCAGGGCCGGCATGGCCGCCAGCAGCAAAACGACCAGGAAAAAAGCGATGCGGCGCATAGTACGTCTCCTCATGGTTGACAGTCCATTTTAGAGCGAACCGCTGCGCGAAACAACCAATGACCGCCGGTGGCCGTTCGCGGATGACATCGCCGGCCGTGGCTGTTAAACTGGTTGTTTGCGGGGAGGCGCATGACCAAGCGGAGGTGTCCATGCGTGGCAGACAAGCGGTGCTTTGGTTGACGATTTTGTTCGCGCTGTTGACGGCGGGCGCGGCGCACGCGCAAGCGCCGACGCAGGCCTGGGCGATCAATTACAACGGCGGGACGACCGACCAGGGCCGTACGGTGGTGGTCAAGGACGATTACGTCTACGTGATGGGCCGCACTTCGGCCGCGGGCAAAAGCGGCGCGACGATCCAGAAGATCGGCCTGCAGGGCGTGAAGGAGTGGACGGCGGAATACCGTCAGACGGCGTTGCAGGCCGGCGGGTTGGACCTGGCCGGCGACATCGCGGTCGACGACGACGGCAACGTGTACTTCGCCGGCGGCTGGTGCAGCGCCTTCGGCCTCGTCGGCAACTGCACGCGGCAGGATTACATCACCATCAAGTACAACAACGCGGGCCAGGAACAGTGGCGGCAGTTGTACCACGGGCCGATCAGAATGGGCGGTTTCGCCGCCGACGTCGCGGTCGACGACCAGGGCTACGCCTACGTGACCGGGACGATCTGCGTGCTGGGCAACGCGCAACAGGAGTGCGTCAACTACGACTCGGCCACGCTCAAATACGATCCGGACGGCAACCTGGTGTGGGAACAACGCTGGCAGGGCGCCGACCTGACCAACGAGGAAGGACATTTAATCTATTTCGACGGGCAGGACTTGCTGATGGTCGGCGTGGCCCGCCTGCCGGCGACCAAGGGCAACATCGCCGTGGTCAAGTACGACACCGACGGCGAACTGCAGGCCTGGTACACCTTCGACGGCGAGATCAGCAACGAGGATTATCCGTTGGACGTGGCCTTCGACGACGAGCGCAACGCCTACATCGCCGGGGCCACGTGCATGCGGGCCACCCTGCTGGGCGAGTGCGAAAACTACGACTACGTGGTGTTCAAGGTCGGCGGCGACAACACCTTGTACTGGACCAAATACTGGGAAGGCCTGGGGTTGATGAATGACGAGGCGCGCGCGGTGGCCGTCGACAGTGACGGCGACGTGTACGTTTCGGGCTACTCGCCGGGCATCGCGCCGACGGGCATCGATTTCGTGTTGTTGCGTTTCGCGCCGCACGGCGAGGTCATGTGGATCGCCGACAGTTCGGCCTGGGGCGGCGGCGACGAGTGGATCAACGACATGATGGCCATGCCCGACGGCCAGACTTATATGGTCGGCGCGCTGTGCATGGAAGACAAAGAGAAAGAAGACTGCTACGACTTCGATTACATTCTCACCTCGTACAACGTGTGGGGTGAGTTGTTGTGGAGCGAAGTGTTCGGCGGCCAGACCGGCAACTACGACGAGGCGCACGCCATGGCGATGGACGACGAGGGCAACATTTACGTCACCGGCGAGATGTGCGTGGCGGCCACCGGCGAAACCTGCGACAACACCGACTTCCAGACGATCAAGTACACGTTCTCGACCGGCGACGACGACGATGACGACGACACCGGCGACGATGACGATACCGGCGACGACGACGACATCGACGACGACGACGATGACGACGACGACGATGACGACGACGATGACGACGACGACGACGACAACACGCCGTACCCGAATCCCGAGGACGACGACGAAACGACCACGCGCGAGGAAGACGACGGCGGCGGCAGTTGCTGCGGCTGAGCGATTGAAATTTTATCCGGTCGGCGCGCGCCTGAATTCTCCCGCGCTTTGCACCGATCCATAAACTTGCTACAAAGAAATATCATCCGTTGAGCGGGAGGCGATCATGTCGTTGAAGGACAAGCTCACCAAATTGCTGACGCCGCCGCCCGATCCGCAACCGGGCGTCACGCACTGGCGCGGCGCGGGCGAGTTGGCGGGCGTGCGGCTGCATCTGCGCATCGAGGACGACGGCAAAGGCGTGTTGATCGTCAACGCGGCGAAGATTCTGCACCTGAACGAAACCGCCGCCGAGATGGCGCAACTGCTGCTGCGGGAAGTCGACGTCGACCAGGCCGTCAAAGCACTCAAGCGGCGCTACAAGGCGCCGGCCGCGCAACTGCGCGCCGATTACCTTGACCTGCGCGAAAAGATCATGCTGCTGGCGCAACACGACGGCGTGTGCCCGGTCACCTACCTCGGGCTGGAGCGCGTCGAGCCCTTCGCCACGCGCGGCAGCGTGCCGCACCGGATGGACCTGGCGCTGACCTACCGCTGCAACAACAAGTGCGGCCACTGCTACGTCGATCGGCCCAGCGACATGCCGTCGCTGGCGCGCGCCGAGTGGTTGCGGGTGATTCGCAAAACGTGGGACCTGGGCATTGCGCAGTTGATCTTCACCGGCGGCGAGGCGACGCTGCACGAGGACCTGCCGTTGTTCATCGCCGAGGCCGAGGAGCTGGGGCAGGTGACCGGCCTGATCACCAACGGACGCAAGCTGGCCGCGCCGACGTACCTGGACAAGCTGATCGACGCGGGGCTCGACCACGTGCAGATCACGCTGGAAAGCCACCTGGTCAACGTGCACGACGCGATGGTCGGCGTGCCGGGCGCTTTCGAGGAAACCTGCGCCGGCATCCGGCACGCGGCGGCTTCGGGCCTTTACCTGTTGACCAACACGACGCTCTCGAAGCAGAACGCGGTCGAGATCGAGCGGTTCCTGGATTTTCTCGTCGAGCTGGGCGTGGCCAACATGGCGATGAACGGCTTCATTCACGCGGGCAAGGGCGAGGCGCATCCGGACGCCATTCCCGAAGCGCGTCTGCCCGAGATCCTCGAACGCGTGCGCGACGGCGCGGCCGAACGCGAGATCGTCTTCCGCTGGTACACGCCGACGCAGTATTGCACCTGCAATCCGATCGACCTGGGCCTGGGCATCAAGCAGTGCACCGCCGGGCGCTACAACATGTGCATCGAGCCCAACGGCAGCGTGATCCCCTGCCAGAGCTACTTCGAGTCGATGGGCCATTTCCTCGACGACGAGTGGAAGACGATCTGGAACGAGCCGCGGCTGGTCGAGCTGCGCGAGCACACGTGGGTCGACGAGAAATGCGCCGCGTGCCACGACCTGGAAGTGTGCGGCGGCGGCTGTCCGCTGTATCGCCGGCTGACCGGCGATTCGTCCAACCCGGGCGCCCATGGCTGTTGATCGCCTGAGCGCGCTGCTCGCCCATTACGATCGCCAGGCGACCTGGACGGCGTCGTTGCGCGCGCACGTTTACCGGCAGGTGGGTCTGGGCGTGCGCGAACGGGTGCTGGAGGTGGGCAGCGGCGGCGGCGCGATCACCGCCGAGCTGGCCGCCAAGGCGCGCGGCGAGGTTGTCGGCTGCGACGTCGATCCGGCGGCGATCGACGTGGCGCAAGCGGCGCATCCGCAAATACAATTCACGCATAGCGAACCGCGAAAACTGCCGTTCGCCGACGCTTCCTTCGATTTCGTCTGCTGTCATTTCACGCTGCTGTGGGCGGCCGATCCGGTCGCGCTGCTGACCGAAATGAAACGCGTGGCGCAACCCGGCGCGGCGATCGCGGCGCTGGCCGAGCCGGATTGGGGCGGCTACGTCGAGTGGCCCGATCTGGGCTTGCGCGACCTGTTGTGCGTCGCGCTGGCGAGCGAGGGGGCCGATCCGCTGGCCGGGCGCAAGCTGGTCGAGTGGTTTGCCCGGGCGGGCCTGAACGCGCAGGTGGGCCTGACCGGCGGGCCGTGGACGACCGACGAGGCCGGGCTCGACGCGACCTGGGAACATCATCGGTTGGCGCTGGCCGGCACGGTCGACGCGCGCAAGCTGCGGGTGCTGGAGGCGAAGGATCGCCGCGCCTGGCGCGAGGGCGGGCGCTTGGTGCACCTGCCGTTGGCCTGGGCGCTGGCGCGGGCGTAACCGACGTCCGTTCTTGTTTGGGTTCCCGTTACAGCCGGCGGCGCAAACGGAAGGTCAGGACCTGGCCGTCGTCGCTGACCACCTCGCCGAAGCCGGTCACCGCGCGCACGGTTTTCCAGCGATAGCGGACGATGCATTCGATCGGCAAGCCCTGGTTGAGATCGAAACGCGATTCGAGATCGGCCTCTTTCAATTCCAGGCTCAGTGTGCGGTCGTGCTGCTGGATGATGCCCAGCGGCGGTTTGACGTGCGCGTCGCCCTTGGCGAGGCCGGGCCCGGCGAGGGTCAGCAGCGAGCCCTCGCGCTTGGTCAGGCGCACGCCGAAGACGACGGGGATGTACCCGGTCATCGGCGGGTGCGGCACGAGGTTGGTCGACCACTCCCAGGCGCGCGTTTTCAGCCAGTCGAGGGGCATGAAGGTCTGCGCGAAGGCGGGCAGCGCCTTGGGCGAGAAGCGGTCGGGGTAGACCGTCAGGCCGGGCGTGTCGGCGGCCCATTTTTCGTTGGTGAGGAAATTGTCGGGCGGGGTGAAGCCGCGAAAATCGCGCAGCCAGTTGCCCTCGTGGTCGACGACCACGTGCAGCGCGGCGTTGACGATGCCGCGAATGTAGCGCGAGCCTTCGCTGTGGTTGTCGGGATCGCGCGGCCGGTCGGTCCAGATTTCGTAGGTGGCCGACGGACGGCCGTGACCGCTGATACTCACCTGACCGAAGGTCGGCTCGAGCTTCAGATGCGCCGCGCCGTCGGGGCGCACGGCGACGACCGACATTTTGTAGCGCGTGAGGGTCGATTTTTCTTCCGGATATTCCTTGGACGCCTGCGGCAGATGAAACAGTCGCTCGGCCATCGTCAGGTCGAAATGGTCGCCGGGCGCAAAGCGGTAAGCCGGCGGCGTTTCGTGATAGGGAGCGGGCTTGGCGCAGGCGAACGCCAACAAACAAACAAGCGGGATGAGAAAGCGTTTCATAGTTAATTTGGTATCACTTCGCCCGGTTTTGGGCAAGCGAAGCGAACTTTTTTCTTGGGTTCGGGGTCGAACTTTACCGAAGAGATGATTAGGGAGTTAATGATATCGGGGTGACGGTCATGCGGGGACGATGGACAATCGCGGGTGTGGTGCTCGCCGTGTTGCTGGTCGCGACGATCGGCGCGGCGGTGGAAAACGTGACGATGGTGTTTTGCCGGCAGGTCAGCAACCGCGAGCCGGTCGGCGAAGCCGTTGCGTTTCCCGCCGACGTCGGCTGGATCTACTGCCATACCACGATCGACAATCCGCAGGCGCCCACGCAGGTCCACCACGATTGGTACTACCAGGGCGCGTACATCAGCCGTTACACGCTGGCGGTGGGCACGGGCCAACGCTGGCGCACCTTCTCGGCGAAGAAAATCAGCCCGGCGTGGATCGGCGCGTGGGAGGTGGTCGTACGCGACGCCGACGAACACGAGCTGGCGCGCAAATCCTTCACCGTCAAACCGGCCCAGTAACCGTGCGCTGATTTGCAAGCGAAGCATCTGAGTGAGCATATCTGTGTTTTCCATCAACCATCGAACAACCCACAGCACACCTTTGGCTATTGCCAAAAGTGTGGCACACGAGAAAATGGCGCTCTTTCCGTGTGCCATAGTTTTCGCCGTCAGGCGAAAGCTGTGCCGGTGGACAATCGAAACACTGATAAGCCTCACTGCGTTCGGCGTGTCAGTGCCACCGAGGTGTTATTTGTAGGGGTTAATGGCCAACATCACCGGCACCCCTTTCAGGGGTTTGATTTTATTTTCCCCATTTTTTACCAGGGCTTCGCCCTTCGCTACTGACCTTCGCCCTGCGGGCTTGAAGGCCCTGCGCGGAAATCCATTTCAACGTAAATCGACATCGCCTGATTTTCTGCACCTACGCTATGCGCAAAAGGATGGCGTTGAAGCCGGGAGGCGGCGCAGCTTGCCCTTTTCTAATTCGGCAAAATTTCGAACAGCAGGAACTCGCGCGGCGGCAGCTTGACCGGCACGAGGCGCGCGCCGTTGAGCGCCGTCGAACCCTGGTTGGTCTGCGTACCCCACGGCAGTTGGACCAGCTGCGCGCGTTCGTAGCCGTACCAGTTCGCGTCGAGGCTCAGGCCGGTGGCGATGGGTTTGTCGCTCGCGTTGGCCACCAGCAGCAGCACGCTGTCGTGCTCGGGATGCCGCCAGGCGGTGACGACGACCGGCTGCGCCTGCCAGAGGCCCGCGTGGAAGCGGTTGCCGGCCAGCAGCGACGAATAATAGTCGTAGGAGAACGCCACCGGATCCGGCAGCGGATCCAGCGCCGGCGGACGCACCATACGGCCCATGGTCAGGTACGGCGCGGCGGGCGAATTGACGCGCAAATCGATTGCCTGCTTGAGGTAGGCCAGCTTCTCCGGATCGGCGCGGTACACGTCGTCGCCGTAATACCAATGGCGCGGCGAGTCGGGACCTTCCGCCCAACTGGTGAAGAACGCGCAGGGCGATTGTCCTTCGGGACAGATGTCGGGCTTGTCGCCGGGCCAGAGCCAGTCGACGGGCGCGTTGAAGTAAATCAGTTCCATCACGCCGCCCCAGGCGTATTCGGAGGCGGTGATCCAGTAGAAGGCGTCGCCGATTTCATAGCTGATCTGCGCCTTGCCGCCGGTGCGCACCGTGCCCAGATGATGGTACAGGTAGGAGGTCAGCGGCACGTGCACGGCGTCGCCGTCCATGATCCATTTGGCCAGGCCGAGGAACTGGTCGTCGGCCGAGGTGGTGTCCGGATTCTGGTCGCGCAAGGGGCCGACGCCCGCCGAACCCAGGTGCCAGAAGTCGACCAGGTCGATGTAGGGCTCGTTGGCGTTTTCCGCGCCGAAGCGATAGCCGGTGGTGGTCGGCGCGCCGCGCGGCTGATCGAGGGTGTTGCGGATGGCGTCCATCATCCAGGGGCCGGCCCCGGAGGGATGCCCGTGCTCGTAGCCGCCCAGATGGTCGTAGCAGGAGCGCACGACCACCGGGAAGCCCAGGTCGAAATACAGACCGTCGAAGGGCGGATCGAACTGCCCCTGCAACAGTCTGTCGCGCCACAGCCACCAATCGGCGGTGGCGGGGTCGGCCGGGCACAACGTGCGCGCCACGCCGGGGAAGCGCGGGAACCAATAATAGAACGCGCCGTCGCGGCCGTCGGGGCCGACGATGCGGTGCGTTTCCCAGGGCGCGAAGGGCTCGTTGGTGCTGGTCGGTCCCGAGGCGTATCCTTCCCAGCCGGCGTAACCGCTGTGAATCATCAGATCATAAAGGAAGGGCATGACCAGATCGCCTTGTTCCTGCACGCGCAACGTGTTGTCGACGGTCGCGCCGTACAAGGGCGTCCAGTAGCGTTCATCGTAGCCGGCCTGATAGAACGCGGTGAAGTTGTCGGGTTCGGGCACGCCCATGGGGTGGAAGTCCCAACCCAGCACGAACAGCAATTGCGCCGGGGAGATGCCGTCGACGAGCAGGTCGTGAAATTCCTTGATCCAGGCGGTGTGATCCATGCGTGCGGAAAGACCGAAGATCGTCGCGCCGAGCTGTTTGAAAAAGGCCTGATCCTGCGGATCGCGGTCGATCAGCGGATTGGACGCCCAGACCTGTTTGTCGGACCATTCGCGGTAACGGTCGGCCGCCTCGGTCCATTCGCCTTCGTCCAGCCAGCGAAACACGGTCGAATAGGGGATGGGGAATCCGCCCTGGTCGGTTTCGTCGGCCACGTCGGGATTGAAGTGGTTGAGCTGGAACGAGGCCACGCGGTAGTAAGCCTGTTGCGACCAGGGAGTGCGGTCGAACAGGTTGAAGGATTTGACGTGGAAATCCGGGTCGGCGGTGTAGATCAGCAAACCGCCCAGGCCCGGATGCAGATAGGCGACCATCTGCGTCATCATGCCGTGCCCGGCCGGGTACACCTGGTTCTGCAGATCGTTGGGCCGCTTGTAATCGAGGTGGTTGAGCGGATCGCGCAGCAGGTAGCCGCCCTCGTTGCTGGCCAGCCAGTAGTCGTTTTCCCCGCTGCCTTCCAGCGGCATGACCGCGGGCAGAATCGGATAGGTGAGGAACTCGACCATCGTCGTATTCTGCGGGACGACCAAGGCGGTGACGCGCAATTCCGGCTCGCCGATCACGGCCTCCCAACGGGCCTCGACCATGGGAAAAGGCTTGGGGTATTTCCAGCGAATGAGCAGGCCGCCGTCCTGTTCGGAGAATTCGGGCTCGACGATCGGCAAGGGCATATACTCGGAAACGTAGTGCGGCAGCAACGGGGCCGGCACGATCTGGCTCATGTGCATCGGCGGCAGGGATTCGCGCGGCGCGCTTTCGTCCAGAAGATTCAGCGGTTGATCGGGGCGCAGATCGGACATCTGGACGATGCGGCCGGAGGAGCGCTCGAAGGCTATCTGCACCAGACCGTTGCTCAGCAGCACCAGGTCGGGGGTGGCGCTGCCGTCGTCATCGTCGTCGGGCACGATGCCCAGGATCGGTCCGCGCAAGGAATCGGGCTCGATCACCGGCTCGGTGTCGTCGAGGTAAGAGATCAAATCGTCGCCGCATCCCCCGGCGATCAGGATTAGAAGTGCAATAACTAGCGGCCTGACCAGGACTTTCCCCGGCATGGTCACTCTCCTATCGCCCCCAAGAGTTACTAGAATACGGAGGGCCGGCCAAAAAGGCAATAACTTATATCGGCATTTTTTGGTTGCGAGTGGATGGAATTATGGTTCGAAAGTAAAGAATTGTATCAATTACCCAGGGAGAGGATTTTAGTTCCTAACGGCTGTGAAAGTGGGAACAAAGATATCGGCTATCGAGAATCCGTCAATAATTCCGGGTGGCGCGGTTTTACGAAGAAAGCCTCGGTGGCGACGGCGCAAAGCTCGACGGAGACGGCCGCGCCGTAGCGGTTGGGCACGCTTATACAGTCAGGTTTTCGGACGCTCCGGTCACTTGCACATGTTGCGGTCCAGCTTCTTCCCGGTTTGTTTGCGGTATAGCTTGTTGTATTTCTTCAAAAGAGCGGTTGCGTCTTCGATGGTGTGAGCGGGAGTCACCGAGTACAGGAGACCGTTGTCCTCTATGGAAGCGGTTTTATCGGCGGACTTCGGACACGTTTTCTTGCAATTATAAACCAGTTCCGCTATTTCGCAGTATCGATTCTTGATGTTGACCGCGGACATCTTGGCGTTTTGTTCCATCATCTTCCGATCGTCTTTAATCCATTGGTCAAGCGTGATGATGTGCACCAAGGTCATCGTGTTTTTTACGCGGTCGGCGGCGCGGCACGTGTCGGATTCCCGATAACGATCGGTGCATTCGGACTCCAGTTTGTCGGTGAACAAGCCGGCGAGTTTCACCATCCGTCGATACGCATCCAGGTCGGGTTCCTGGAAGATGTCCTTAAACCTCTTGTAGGAAAATGTATAAGCCAGGTAAACGTATTGTTCCGTTTCCAGATTCTTCTTCAGCAGCCGGAACGAGTCGTAACAGGCGTTGCCGATAAGAGTCTCGAAATCTTTGAACCAACTGACGCGAAACCCCGTGCCATACAAGTATTCGATGATTTTGTCCATTTTCCCGCATTTGTATTTGTCTTTGATCCGGAAGGCGTAACCGAAATTCAAGTTTCGTTTCCCGACGTACGTGGAGGAGAGATCGGTGTTGGACCGTACCCGGCTTTGTTTCCGAATGTAGTAATACTCATCGTAGTGGGAAAATTCCTTTTTATTATTCTCATAAATGGTTTTGATGTGATCCAGGTTGTTGTGACGAAACGCTTGTTCCAACTGTTTGAAGTCGTTCTCGGGCAATGTCGGATACGAGGCGCAGGCGAAAGTCAAACCGAGAACGGCGATCAACAGAACAATCGAGATCCGGATATTTTGAGTTACTTTCTTCATTCGCTTTCTCCTTACGATTCGCTTCTAATCGGACGGCGGGAAAACGCCGTGACGATCTTGTCTATAGCGGTTTGGCGACCAATTGGCGTCCCCCTCTCTTGGATGCGATCCGGTTGATCAGCAGCCAAGGTCGGTTGTCGACGGTAATGAAGTCGAAGGAGTCCACATAGCGTTCGATCATTTCCGCTTGTTCGCCGTCGATGGAAACCAAATACAAGCTGGAATCTATTCTTCGCGCATCGCGGTTGTGTTTATCCAGATACAGAATGTATTTGGAGTCCGGGGAAATAATGAATTCGGTCACGATCGAGCCCGGCTTGGAAAGAATAATGTGTTCGTCGCCGGAAAGTGAGCGGACGTGCAACTGATTGTCTTTGCCGATATAAACGAACTTTTTGAGGTCCGGACTCAACGCATGCGGATGGAAAAGATCGTCGATGATCAGGGTTTGCGTTTTTGTTCTCGTGTCGAACAGATAATAGCCGAATTCGCCCTGGGGAGGATTCATGCCGTAGCGGATGAACCACTCGCCCCCGGGGCCCAACGTCAATTCCTGAGAAGAGGCTTCCTTGTAGAGAAGCTCGGCTTTCCCCGTTTGATAATCGATCAGATACAAGTGTTTGTCGTTGTCCCAGAGCGATTGGGTCGTTCCCGGATAATACAGAATGGTCTTTTTGGAAATGTTTCGCGGCCAATCATCGAGGATCTTCTTCGGTTTGCCGCCCGTAATCGGGATCAAATACAGATCCTCATGATTGAAGCTGCTGCAGACGTTGTAAAAAACGTGCGTCGGTTCGGGCGTGATGAAAAATTGGCTGTCCGGCACGGGCAGTTTGATCGGCGATCCGCCGGAAGTCGATATCGCGTAAAGCGGTTGCGTTTTTTTGTGCACGTCCTGCTCTTTGTAGCGATAAACGACGTACTGCGAATTCGGGCTGACTTTGTAATAGATGTTGGTGTCGATCCATTGCCGAATATCGGTTTGTTCGACGAGACTTTCAGTGAGGACGACCTTGTCGGTCCCATGCGGCGTAATGGAGGCCAGTTGGACGAAAACCCGCTCCCGGGTTTCTTCCCTGGTTTTATAAATGACCCGCGAGCAATCGTTGGTAAAGGTGTATTCGACGACATTTTCCGCCAGCAGCGCTTTACTGCCGCTGGCCAGGGAGGCGGAGTAAAGCTTGAAACTGTCGCCGGAACGCCTCGGCTTATAGTTATAGACAAAATGGCTGAGGTCGTCGCACGTTTGGTAGTGTTCGGAAATCTCCACCTTGGCCAGGATCCGGAAACGATCTTGGCCGGTCTCGATGCCCGTGACGGCATGGCCTTTATTCGCGAAGGAGAAAAGGGCGATGCGGGAGTTGTTCTTGGCGGTCAGGACATTACCGTAGGACATTCCTTCCCCGACCAGGAGGAAACCGTCATCGGTTGCGGCGCTATTATCCGACTGTTGTTCGGGCGTTTGTTCCTCCGCCTGCTTTTTGCCCGGCGCCGATACGATACGATCGCTCTTTGCTTTGAGCCGGACCCGATTCCCTTCGGTCAGATGCTTGGGCTTGATGTAAATGTGCTTCACTTTTTGGTCGAACTTTTTGGTGATGTATTTGCGTTGTTTGTCCGTGACCTTCAATTTGATGAATTTATCGGCCGGGCCGTTTTTGAGTTTTTCACATTGCTTTTTGGTCAATACGATTTGAGCCGAGTCGGAGGTTGAACTTTTGGCGGTACCCACGGCCAGGATCGTTAAGGAGAAAATGAAAACGAGGGCGAGAACGGCAACCTTCCATTGTCTCATGCCAAACCCTTTCTTCAATTCCAATAAATGTTCTGAGGACAGTGAATAATCAATATTGTCGGAGCAGTTTATCGTCGGAAATTCTTTAAGGCAAGAGACGATCCGCGGGGCGCTCACCGGCTGCTTGAAGCGAAAAGCGGTCTAATCCTTCAACCACTCCGCCGGGTCCTGCTCGTAGTAACAAGCCAATTGTTCGTACAATTCCGGGTGGCGCGTTTTGAGCCGGCGCGGCTTTTCGAAGAAGGCCTCGGTGGCGACGGCGAAGAATTCGGCGGGGTTGGTCGCGCCGTAATGGTTGAGCACGCTGCGGCGGCCGCGCTGAAGGCGCAGGTATTCTTCGGTGAAGACGCCGGCCCAGGTTCGATAGCACGAGCGACGCGGCAGGGGCGGCACGCCGTCGACCGGTCCGTCTTCGCCGTCCAACTGGTGGGCGAACTCGTGCAGGACGACGTTGTGACCGTCGCGGATGTCGGCGGCGCCGCGTTGCACGTCGTCCCAGGACAGCACGACCTCGCCGCGGTGCCACGATTCGCCCAGGCGCACGTCCACGCCCTCCATCACCGTGCCGTCGGGCAGGCGGACGGTCGTGGCGGCGACGTACTCGTGCGGGTAAACGAGAATCGAGCGCAGCGACGGATAGTAGTTCGTCTGGCGATGCAACAACAGCAGGCACGCCTGCGCGGCGATGGTCACGCGGATCTCGTCGGTCATCTCCAGCCCGCCGAGGCCTTCGAATTGCTTTTCGGCGAGAAAGACGTGGATGTGGCCTTCGAGCTCGCGCCGATCCTCCTCCGGCAGCAGGCGAACGTAGGGCACGTTGCGCTCGATCATCGCCCGCCACGTCTCGGGGAACGGCTGAGCCCGCAATTTCCTGCGCCGACGTTTGGTGAACCAGAACAAGGGGGCCTCCCGCGTGCGTTGTCGGCACCAGTGTGGAGGATGTGGGCCGGCAGAGCAACCGCAGGGCGCCACCGATTATTTCACCCGTTCCGCCGGGATGATTTCACCTTGCAATTTTGCATTTGAAATGCATAATTGCAAGGTAGGGAGGCGCCAATGAAAGCTCGGTACATTCAGCGATCCTTGGAACCGGTGGTGAAAAAAGCGGCACGGGAGTTCCCGGCCGTGGTGCTCACCGGGCCGCGGCAGTCGGGCAAAACGACGCTGCTCAAGCATCTGTTCGCCGACAGCCGTGAGTATGTTTCGCTGGAACCGCCGGACGTGCGGGCGGCGGCAAACGCCGATCCACGCGGTTTTCTGGCGATGCATCCGGCACCGGTGATTTTTGACGAGGTGCAGTACGCGCCCGAGTTGCTGCCGTACATCAAGGAGCGCATCGATGCGCAGCGGGAGCGGCGCGGGCAATATTTGTTGACCGGATCGCAGAACCTTTTGTTGTTGGCGCGGGTGACCGAATCGTTGGCCGGACGCGCGGCAATTCTGCGCCTGTTGCCGTTGTCGCAACACGAAGCGAGCGGTCATCCGTCGCAACGTCTGCCCTGGGAAATCAGCCGATTGCGGAACAGCGAAAAACCGCTATCGCCGCAAAAGATGTGGGCCGGGTTTTTACGCGGTGGATATCCGGAGTTGGCCGTCGAACCCAACCGCGACGCCGGCCTGTGGCAGGCGAGTTATGTGCAAACGTACCTGGAACGAGACGTGCGTTTGCTGCGTCAGGTCGGCGATCTGACATTGTTCCAGAATTTTTTGCGGATGCTGGCGGCGCGTAGCGGCAATTTGCTCAGTTTGTCCGATCTGGCCCGCGATCTGGGCACGGCGGTCAATACCGTCAAAGCGTGGTTGTCGGTGCTCGAAGCGTCGTTTCAGGTTTTTGTGCTGCGTCCATATTTCGCCAACATCGGCAAGCGCCTGGTAAAAACGCCGAAGGTGTATTTCACCGACGTGGGCACGTTGTGTCACTTGGTCGGTTTGCGCGATCCCGAGCACGCCATGACCGGCCCGATGAGCGGCGCGATTTTCGAGACGGCCGTTTTCTCGGAAATTATGAAGAATCTCGTTCATCGCGGCGAAATGCCGCACCTGCATTTCTGGCGCACCGCCACCGGCGTCGAGGTGGATTTCATCGTCGAATCCGGGGGAAAGCTTGTGCCGATCGAAGCCAAGATGTCGGCCACGCCGCGCCCGCCGATGGCTGCGGGCATCAAATCGTTTCGGGCGGATTTAGGCCAAAAAGCCGGCAAGGGATTTGTGGTGCACGCGGGCGATATCTCGCTGCCGTTGGCGCCGGAAATCGTCGCGATTCCACTCGACTCCTTGTAACCCAACCGTTTTCGTTCGTTGCGTCAGCCGATGAGGGTGTTTCCGCCGAAGAAAAGGTTTTTTCCCGCTTGACAAATAGTACGAGCCGGTCCATGGTATACGCAAATCGTAACTAGTGACACCAATCGTAACATTATAGATTTTTCGTAAAAGAGGGGATCATGCCCCGGACGCCGAAGAAAAAACAACAGATCGTCGAAGCGGCGCGCGCGATGTTTTTACGTCACGGGGTGCGGCGGGTGTCGGTCGAGGAGATCTGCCGCAAGGCCGACGTGAGCAAGATGACCTTCTATCGCTACTACGAGGACAAACTGACGCTCGCCGAGGAGATCGTCCGCGATATTTTCCGGGAGACGTTCGCCTTTTTCGAGGACGCCTACAAAAGCGAGGCGCCGGTCGAAAAGGTGTTCGAACTGATGATCTCCTTCAAGGAAACGCTGGCCGAGCGGATCGGCCCGGCGATGTTCGAGGAATTTTACGATCCGTCATCGGCGCTGAGCGGGCTGATGGAGGAGTTCAAGCGCGAGGGCATGAAACAGTTTCTGAAATTTTTCGCCGCCCGGCAGCGCCGCGGCGAGCTGCGCAAGGACATCCACCCCGAGTTCGTGCTGGCGATGGTCGACAAGATGCAGGAGCTGGCGCAAAACAAACAACTGCTGGCGCTGTACCGCGACCGGGCGGAGATGGCGCGCGAGGTCAACGCGTTTTTCTTTTACGGCATCGTCAACCGGCCGGCGCAAACCGGCGGCCGGCGCAAGCGTAAATAGAGATGGAGTGAAGCATGAAACGAACGGCGATACTCGCGGCGGCGCTCGCGCTGCTGCTGGCGGCGACGCTGGCCGGGCAGGCGGCGGATCTGACGGCCAAGGACATCATCGAAAAATCCGACGACCTGATGCGCGGTATTTCCAGTTACAGCGAAATGACGATGAAGGTCACCACGCCGCGCTACGAGCGCACGGTGAAAATGAAGGCCTGGACGCAGGGGCGCGACGAGGCGTTCATCCTGGTGCTGTCGCCGGCGAAGGACGCGGGCGTGACCTTCCTCAAGCTCAAGCGCGAGATGTGGAACTACCGGCCCGACATCGAAAACACGATCAAGATTCCGCCCTCGATGATGCTGCAAAGCTGGATGGGCTCGGACTTCACCAACGACGATCTGTCACGCGCCGATTCGTTCATCGTCGATTACACGCACCAGATCGTCGCCGAGGAACAGTACGACGGCGTGCCGTGCTGGAAGATCGAAATGATGCCCAAGCCCGAAGCGCCGGTCATCTGGGGCAAGGTGGTCTCGTGGGTGTCCAAGGGCGATTTTATCGGCCGGCGCACCGAGTTTTACGACGAGGACATGCAGTTGAGCAAAGTGCTGACCGCCGACAAGGTGATCACCGCCTCGGGACGCAAGGTGGCCAGTCACGTGCTGATGATTAACAAAAAGAAGCCGGGCAATCAGACCGAGCTGATCTACGATAAGATTCAGTTCGACCTGAAGATCCCGGCCGGAACGTTCACGCGGCGCAACCTGACGCGGGGAGTGAAGTAACGTGAAACTGTTGCTGCTCATGGCCTGGCGCAATCTGGGCCGCAACCGCCGGCGCACGATCATCAGCGCGGCGGCGGTCGCCTTCGCGGTCTTTTCGATGGTCACGATGACCTCGATGCAAACCGGCGCGTACAACGAGATGATCGACAACGCGGTGAAGATCCAGTGCGGACACCTGCAGGTGCAGGCGCCGGGCTACATCGACGATCATGACATCAACTTGACGGTCGATCATCTGGATCAGGTGTACGCGGCGACCGACAAGATTCCCGGCGTGGTCGGCGCGGTCGGGCGCATCATCACCGGGATGCTGGTGGCCGCCGGCGACCAGTCGTACGGCTCGCTGGTCATCGGCACCGACGCGGCGCGCGAAGCCAAGGCGTCGGTGCTGGCCAGACTGGTGCGCCACGGCGAGTTTCTCGACGACAACGATCCGTACGGCGTGGTGATCGGCGACAAGCTGGCCAAGAACCTGTTTTCCGATCGCTTCGAAAACGCCAACGACAAAGAGACGATCGACAAGGAACTGAACGCGCTGATCGGCATGGAGTTGATTCTGCTGGGGCAGGCGATCGACGGCTCGACCGCCGCGGCCAAGGCGACGATCCGCGGCATTCTGCATAGCGGTCAGCCGGAACTGGACCGCGCCACGGTGGTCATGAACCTCGCGCCGCTGCAGGAGCGGATGGTGATGGAAGGGCGCGTGCACCACGTGGCGATTCAGTTGCAGGGCCACGAGCAGATTCCCGCCGCGCGCGCGCAACTGGAGGCGGCGCTGGCCGGCTTCGATCCGGCGGTGGTCGTGCTGGATTGGAAACAGGTCGAACCGGGCCTGTACCAGGGCATCGCGATGGACAGCGCTTCGGGCAAGATCATCATCTTCCTGTTGCTGCTGGTGGTCGCCTTCGGCATTTTGAACACCTTCCTGATGAGCGCCTTCGAGCGCGTGCGCGAGTTCGGCGTGCTCATGGCCATCGGCTGCAAGCCGCGCACCTGCGCCGGCACGCTGCTGGTGGAAAGTCAGATGCTCATGGCCGTGGGCTTCACCGTCGGACTGGTGCTCGGCGGCGCGCTGTCGCTGTGGCTGGGCGTGCACGGCCTGACGATCGCCGGGGCGGAGGAACTGTATGCCTCCTACGGCATGAGCAACGTGATCTATTGCGATTTCAATGCCGGCGTGGCCGTGACGACCTTCCTGGAAGTCTGGATCGTGACCTTCCTGGTCGCGCTGTATCCCGCGTGGAAAATCACCCGCTTCCGTCCGGTGGAAGCGTTGCGGCACCTGTAGGAGTTGCCATGAGCATGTTGTGGATCACCGCCTGGCGGAATTTATGGCGCAACAAACGGCGCACGATCATCCTGATCGCGGCGATCACGGTGGGACTGTTCGGCGTGCTGGCCAACATCGCCTTCATCAACGCCTGGCTGGCCGACACGGTGAAAACCTCGGTCTCCACCACGGTCGGCCATATCCAGGTGCAGGCGCAGGGCTATTACGACAACCCGCAGGTGAAGAAAAACCTGCCGCAAAACGACGAACTGCTGCAAAAGCTCGCACACATCCAGGGCGCGACCGGTGCGACGATGCGCATGCGCGGACAGGTGCTGCTGTCCAACGCCGAGAAGGCCGAGATGGGCCAGCTTATCGGCGTGATGCCCGATCGCGAGCCGGGCGTGTCGCTGGTGCCCGGCGCGCTGATCGACGGCCGCTGGCTCGAGCCGGGCGACCGCAACAAGATCGTGGTCGGCGAGGAGTTTCTCAACCGCTTCAAGACCAAGCTCAACCGGCGGGTGATCGTGCGCGGCAACGACGCGACCGGCGAGGTGTCCGACGCGCTGTTCAAGATCGTCGGCGTCTACCGCACGACGATGAAGCAATTCGACCGCGCCAACGCTTACGTCAGCCTGGCCGACGCGCAGTCGTTTTTCGCCACGCCCGGCCGGGTCACCGAATACGTGCTCAACGGGCAGGCGCCGCTGCCGTCGCTGGCGCTGGAGCCGGCGGTCATCGCGCTGATGCCCGACGACACGCACGTGGTGACGACCTGGCAGGATCAACTGCCGCTGGTCGTGGAAATGATGAAATTCACCGAGGGGTTCCTCTGGTACTTTTTGGCCTTCTTCTACGTGGCCATGGCCTTCGGCATCGCCAACTCGCTGCTCATGGTCGTGCACGAGCGCACCAAGGAAATCGGCATGATGCTCGCGCTGGGCGTGCCGCGGCGGACGATTCTACAGGTGATCCTCATCGAGGCGCTGCTGCTGGCGGTGGTCGGCGCGGTGGTCGGCAACGCGCTCAGTTACGGCATCGTGGCGTACTTCGAGCACGCCGGGCTGGACCTGACCAAGTGGGCCGAGGGCATGAACGAATTCAACATGAGCGGCATCATTTTTCCCTATCTGAAACTCAAGGACATCATCACCGCGACGCTGGCGACCGCGTTCACGTCCGTGGTGATGGCGCTTTATCCGGCGTGGAAAGCCAGCCGCCTGCAACCGGTGCAGGCGCTGCGCACGACATAAGGAGCGACCATGGCGATCGTGGAATGCAAACAGGTGGTCAAGATCTACGGCGACAATCAGGTAAAGGTGCAGGCGCTGCGCGGCGTCGACCTGACGATCGAGAAAGGCGAGTTCGCCGCGATCGCCGGGCCGTCGGGCTCGGGCAAATCGACGCTGCTCAATATCATCGGCGCGCTGGACGTGCCCACCGAGGGTTCGGTGCACGTGGCCGGGCAGGAACTGGCCGGGATGAACGCGGCGCAACTGTCACGCCTGCGGCGCGACAACATCGGGTTCATCTTCCAGGCCTACAACCTGATTCCCGTGCTCACCGCGCTGGAGAACGTTGAGTTCATCATGATGATCCAGGGCCAGCCCAAGGTCGAGCGGCTCGAACGCGCCAAGGACATGCTGCACAAGGTCGGCCTGAGCGACATGATGAACCGCCGGCCCAATGAATTGTCGGGCGGCCAGCAGCAGCGCGTGGCCGTCGCGCGGGCGATCGTCAGCCGGCCGCAGCTTATTCTCGCCGACGAGCCGACCGCGAACCTCGACAGCAAAACCGGCTCGGACCTGATCGACCTGATGCACCAGCTCAACGAGCGGGAGCAGATGACCTTCATTTTCTCGAGCCACGACAAAATGGTGCTCGAACGCAGCCGCCGCCTGTTGGTGTTGCGCGACGGCGCGATCATCGAGGACAAGCGGCAAAATGGCGCGCAGTAGACTCGTCCTGCCGTTGCTGGTGCTCGCGCTCGCCTGGCCGGCGATCGCCCGCGCGCTGGAACCGTGGGAGGCCGGACCGCTTTCCTGGCGGCTGTCGGGTTACGTGAAGTCGTTCTCGTCGCTCACGCAGGGCGGCGACCAATACCGCGCCTTCGACCTGACCGACCGCGAATCGTTCTGGGACAACACGACGCGCGCGCGGCTGCGCGGCAAGATGATGTTCGGCGACGTGCTGGCGCTGGAATCGCACTACGAGCTGGTCAACACCTACGGCGACGCGAACCGCCTGCGGCACAAGGCCGAGGAGCAATACGGCGCGTCGCCCTTCGGCGAGCAGATCGTCGAAGAATTGTTTCCCGACATCGCGCTGCCGCGCTACTTCGACCTGGAGCATGAGATCGTCGACGACGAAAGCGAGCGGCTGGTGCATCGCCTCGACCGCCTGTTCCTGCGCGCCTACCTGGGGCCGTGGGACTTCACCATCGGCCGCGCGACGCTGACCTGGGGGCCGGGGCGATTCTGGAATCCGACCGATTACTTCGCCGCATTCTCGCCGACCGAAATCGACAAAGAGGAAAAACCGGGCATCGACATCGCGCACGCCCGCGTGGCCGTCAACGAGTACGTCACCGCCGAGGCCGCCGCCGCGCCGGTGCGCGAGGGCGCGCATGACATCGACGAGCACGGTTCGGCCGCGGCCGGACGGATGATCGTGCGCGGCCTGCAGGCCGACTGGGGCTTGTCGGGCGGCTGGCTGTACGACCGTTCGGTGATCGGGCTGGATACGGACGCGACCGTCGGCGACGCCGGGGTGCGCGCGGCGCTGACGCGTACGACCGTCGAGGGCGTGCCCAACGAGGCCTTCTACCGGGCGATGGTCAACGCCGACTACGCCTTCGCCTACAACTGGAATCCCTACCTGCTGGTCGAGTATCACTACAACGGCTTGGGCGAGAGCGACCCGGACGATTACCTCGCGCTCAGCGAAAAACCGGAGTTCGTCAACGCCTATCGCCGGGGGGAAATCAGCAACCTCGGGCAGCAGTATATGGGTGCGCTGTTCATGCTGCAGCCGCACGCGCTGGTGACGGTGACCGACACGGTGATCGTCAACCTGCTGGATGCGAGCGCCTTCAACGGCCTGGTCGTTTCCTGGTCGGCGCTGGAGAGCCTCGACGTGCAACTGGGCGCGCAACACACGCTCGGCGGCGTGCCCAGCGAGTTCGGCGGGTTGGAAAATCCGCTCACCGGCGAGGACATCATGGTGCCCGACGTCTATTACGCTTACCTGAAATTCTACTATTGAGCGTTACGGTTGCGGCGCGATCGGCGGGGCCGACGGCGGCGGCGCGCTGCTGTCCCATTTGACCGTCACCCAGCGATCGTGGCGCAGTTCCCAATCGATGCGGCCTTTCCAGGTGCTGGTCTTGTTCTGCTTTTCGATCATCAACTCGATGAACACCGAACCTTCGCGCCGGCTGACGCGCGGGTAGGGATCGCAGGCGAGCAGGGTCATCTTGTTGGTTTGCTTCATGCGGTCGAGCGTGGGGATGTTGTCGTCGCCGCGCATGCGCAGGGCGGCCGAATACTCCTCGGCGTTGATCAGATGCACGTAGCGCCGCATCGCCTCGACCAGGTCGCCGCTGGTTTCCGGCGTCGGCGTGGGCGGCGGAGCGGGCGTGGGCGAGATTTCGCCGGCGGGCGGTTGCTCGGCCGGGGCGGGCGTTTCGCTGACGGCCGCCGGCACGGGCGGCGCGACGGGCGCGTGGTCGCCGCGCAGCAACATGACGGTCAGCACCAGGCAGGCGAGGTAGCCGCCGATCAACAGCGCGTCGAACAGCCGCGTGAGCACCGCCGACACGCCGCCGGGCGATCCGCCGTCTTCGGCAAAGCGGAACTTGCTCATCGCTTGCGCCTCCTCGGCCGCGGCCGCTTGCCGTCCCAGATCACCGCGCCGACCAGTGGCAGCCACAGCGCCGCCCGCGCGCCGTCGATCGGGCTGTTGATCCACCAGCCCAACAGCAGCAACAGAAACCAGACCAGCAGCACGCCCAGGGCGATCAGGCGGACCTTCCACCAGAGGGTCAGGGTTTCCCAACGCAGGCCGGGCAGGGTGCGGCTGGTGGTCGCGCGCTGGATCGCCGGCGGACCGGCCAGACCATCGGTGAACGCCTTGGTCTCGCGCGGCGGCTGCGTGAATTTGATGATCGCCAGCGAGAGATTGTCGGCGGCCCCGCGTTCGTTGGCCAGATGGATCAGCGATTGCGCCGCCTGGTCGGGCTCCATGTTGCGCGCGGCGCGGCCGATGTCCGCGTCGTCCATCATCGTGTAGAGCCCGTCGGTGCATAGCAGGTAGGTTTCGCCGGCCTGCACGTAGTGGGCGTCGGAGAGATCGACCTCGAGCACGGCCTCGCTGCCCACCGCACGGTAGAGGATCGCTTCCTTCGGATGGTTGCGCACCGCTTCCTGCGGGATCTTGCCCGCGTCGGCCAGCCGTTGCGCCTCGGTGTGGTCGTTGGTCATCTGGTCGATGACGTTGCCCCGCTGCCGGTAGACGCGGTTGTTGCCCACGTGCGCGAAGCGGATGGCCCCTTTCTGATGATGCAGCACCGCGACCGTCGCGCCCATGCCCTCGAGGTCGGGATTGTCGGCGACGGCCTCGCGCACGGCGAGGTTGGCCTGGCCGATGGCGTCCACCAGCATCTGGCGCGGCTGCAGACCGTCCCAGCGGCGGTAGAAATCGACGATGGCCTCGACGACCAGCCGGCTGCCTTTGCCGGCCGCCTTGGACAGACCGATGCCGTCGGCGACGACCAACAGGTCGCCGTGGCGCGTGCTCAGGCTGGTCAGACAGTCGTTGTTTTCCGCCCGTTCGCCGCCGGGATCGCTACGCGTGGCGATTTGTACTTTTAGTGCTTCTTCGCGCTGCATCGTTTTCGTTGCAAGCTTGGCGTCGCCTCGTGCCGCCGAGGTCGTCTGCGCCGGCTTGCCTGAAAGGGTTTTACGTGCGCCAAGTATACACCACTCGCGACGCGCCTCAACACGCCGGGCGCACTTTTTTCGCCGCCGGAAATTCTTTTTGCGCGGCGCAGGCTTGGCAGGGCACGGCCGGAGCGTTAAGCTGAATAACCAATCGTCCGCCAGGAAAGGAACCGCCCGTGGTTGCTAAAAAATCCGCCGCTAAGGCGCAGTTGCGCGTCGGTTACGCCCGGCGCGAAATCACCCCGTCTTTGCCGTTTCCCATGGCCGGTTACGCCACGCGCACCGAGCGGCTGGCCGATACCGTGCGCGATCCGCTGACCGCCCGCGCGGCCGTTTTTTCCGCCGGGGGCAAACAGGCCGCGCTGGTGTCGGTCGACCTGCTGCTGATCAGCCTGCCGCTGCGCGACGCCGTCGCCCGGGCGGTGCGCGACGCCGGGGTGAACCTCGACGGCCTGCTGCTGAGCGCGACGCACACGCATTCGGCGGCGGGCGGCTTCGTCGAGGGCGATTCGGCGCGGCTGTTCATGGGCGGTTATCGTCCGGCGCTGCTGGCCGAGCTGACCGAGAAGATCGCCGGCGCGGTGATCGCGGCGGCGGGGGATCTGCAACCGGCCACGCTGCGCCACGGCACGGCCGAGACGGTCGGGCTCAACTGGAACCGCCGTCATCCGGACGGGCCGATCGATCGCCGCATGACGGTGACGACGGTGCAACGCGGCAAGAAAAACCTGCGGCTGATCAGCTTCGGCGCGCATCCGGTGATCGTCTCCGAGCGCGAGTACAACACCGCTTCGGCCTGCTGGCCCGGCGAGCTGACCAAATCGTTCGAAGCCGAGGGCGACGAGGCGATGTTCATCGTCGGGCCGGTCGGCGGCGTGAACGTGCTGTTTCCCGAGGGGCCGATGGAACTGGACGTCCACCTGGCGCTGGTCAATCGGCTGATGCGCGAGCAGGTCGATCGCGCGATCGCCGCCGACGAGCCGCTGACCGACGAGCCGGTCGTCGCCTTCGCCGAAGCCGACGTGCCGCTGCGGGTCGTGCTGCCGCGCTTGCTGCCGGCGCGCCTGGCGTGGCTGGACACGGCGCTGACGCCGCTGCGCATGTACGCGCGCCATTTCGGCCGCAGCACGATGCCCGACCGGGCCGGGACGTTCGTGCCGGTGCTGCGCGTGGGGCGGGTGATCTTCACCGGCTTTCCCGCCGACCTGGGCGCGGGCGTCGGGCTGGCCGTGCGCCGGTCGATCGAGCAGCACGGCTATCGCGCGGGCGCGGTGGCGTCGCAAACGGGCGATTACGTCGGTTACGTGCATCTGCCGGAGGATTACGAGCAGCTGCCCAAGGGCGATCGCGACGCGTTGCAGTTGACCGTCTACGAAAACGCGATGGCTTTCTTCGGCCGCGACACGGGCCTTAAGTTATTGGATGGATTCAAGCTGGCGCTGGCGGCGGTGTAGCGCTCAGGGACAGGCCGCGTAGGCGTCGCCCTTGGGCGCGGGGACGGTCGCCGTGCCGTCGGTGACGGCCGAGGCGAAGAAGCAACTCCACTGGTACATCGTTTCTTCCACATTGAAGGCGACGTAGTGGCCGTCGAGGTTGGCCGGCGACTCGACCTGCAGCCAGATGCCCGTCGCCTGACCCTGGTCGGCGGCGATGTTGCCGCTGGCCGGCAGCGCAATCTGTCCGCGTCCGCTGAGCGTCTCCAGCGCGTCGAGCGAGCCGGCCCGCACCTGCTCGCCGCCCAGGTCGAGCCCGGCGGCGACGGCCAGGCCCTCGATCATCGGCGGCGTGAAGTACGTGTCCTCGTACCCGCCGATCAACAGCACATCGCGCGGGTCGGCGCGGTTGACCCACCACGGCGCGAAGTTCGCCGCTTCCGCGCCGTCGGCGGTCGTCTGGAAGACGGTGGCCAGCGGATGATATTCCGACCAATCGTCGGCGTTGAGCACCCAGTCGAGCACCAGGCCGATCGGCAGCGGCGACTGCTTGTAGACAATGTTGTAAATCCACGAAGCGCCCGTGCCGGTCAGCAGCGCGGCGCGGTAAGCGTCCTCGACGCCCAGCAGCACGTTGCCCACCGTCGCGCCGGTCGAATGGCCCCAGAAAAGGAAATTGCCGGGATCGAAAAAGAACGACTCCGCCGCGCCCGGATCGGCCTCGGGCGTAAGCGTCGGATCGATCGTCATCGTGCGCGCGACCTTGAGCAGGAAGATGTAGTCGGACGCCGCCTGGCGGATGTTGTCGCGGAAGGCGACCGTGTTGAGCGGGTTGGTGAACTCGATGCCGGTCATGCTGCCCAGCGGGTGGCGCGGACCGGTCATCGCCAGCTCGATGTCCAGGCAGGCGATGCCGCGATGGGCCAACAGCTTGCCGGGGCCTTCGCCGGGAACGTTCATCTCGCCGGGCGCTCGGTCGAAGACCTGCGTGTAGGAGCCGCCGCTGCCGTTGGCGAAAAACAGCAACGGCCAGCCGCCGGCGGGCATCGTCCCCTTGGGGATGGACACCGCGAAACGCACCCATTCCCACCAGACGAGAATCGGGTCGCCGTTGTCGTCGAAGTAGATGCGCCCGCCCTTGTCGTAGTAGGGCCGCGAGCCGTCCTGCCAGATGGGCAGCGTCGTTTCGGCTGCGAGTACGTAGTAGGTCGGGTAGTCGGCCAACAGCTTCACTTCGCGAATTTCCGGCGCGGGCAGCGTGTTGACCGTCGCGCGGATTTTCTTCATGCGCGCCACCGGATCGCCCGGGCGAAAGACCGTCGCCACGGCGACGTCGCTCGCGGCGAGACCCGCGTCGGCCAGGTAATCGCCCAAGGCGGCGAAGGCCGGCTGATCGGCGGCGGCGAATTGACCCTCGGGCCAGTCGCCGGCCATGACCGCGGCGAACTTCGCGTCGATGGCCAGCGGGCGCCCGTGAATATCGCCCAGGTTCGTGCGGACGATCGCCGCGTAGTATTCGCCCGGGGCCAGCGGCTGACCCTGATAGGGCAACAGCGTGAGCGTGTACTGCGGCAGGTAAGTGCCCATCGCCGTGCGCCAATGGGCGGTCAGCGGTACGCGTTCACCATAACGCGCGCTGCCGGGCTGCACGTTGACCAGCAGCACCGGGCAATCGTTTTCCAACGAGTGGCGCCAGGTGGTCGGCAGATTCTCCGCGTCGATCTGCCCGTCGAAACGGAAGTGGATCGCGCCGCCGCGCGCGAAGCCTTCGGCGGCCTCGTTCGCCTGATCGAGATACAACTGCGTCAGCCAGTTGCCGGTGCGGTTGGGGAAGCGGTCGTAGCGGACGGCGCCGTCGGCGCGGCGCATGTGCTCGATGGGGAACGGACAATCCCAGAAGCCGGCGTCGTCGCTCAGCTCGAAGTAAGCGGCGACCGCCGCGGGTTGGGCCGGTTCGGGATCGGGCGTTTCCTCGTCCGTGGCGCAAGCGTAAAAACTCCAGGCCAGGCACAACAACATCCAGGCAAGCCACCGCCGACTACGCATGAATATTCTCCCCATAAGCGATTGCCTTTACTTTAAACGCAGCGCGGCTCGCGGACAAGCAGTTAATAGAATGGATAGAAATAGTCCAGCCGCGAGTCGACGATCACCAGCGCGGTGAGCACCAGCGCCGCGCCCCAGGTCGCCGCCCACACCGCCGTCGCGCCCGCCTCGCGCCGCTCGACCCACTGCAGCACCCGCGCCAGGCCGGCCGCGGCGAAGGGCAGCGAGGGCAGCAGGTAACGCGGATTGGGGATGATCAGCGCGGCGATCAGCAGGTACAGACCGCCCAACGCGAGCAACACGCGATCGCCCGTCGTGGCGCGCCACAACGCGGCGAACGCCGGCAGACCCAGCGGCGCCAGGTGCGCGCCGAAGTGCAGCGACCACAACGGCAGCACGATGGAAAACAGATGATCGACTCCGCCGGGGCGCAGCAACAGAAACAGCCAACTCAGCCGCGCCGCCTGCGAAAACAGCACGCCGGAGCCCATCGCCAACAATATCAGCGGCAGCAGAATCAACGCGGGCAGCAGCAGCGTCCAGATCGCTTCCTTGCGCGGCTGTCCCGCGCGGCGCGTCAGCCACAGGGCGACGATCATCCCGGGCACGAACAGCACGGCGTTGTAACGGCACAGCGCGCCCACGGCCAGCAGCAGGCCGACCAAGGCCGCGCGCCACGCGCCGCCCTGTTGCAGGTAGCCGACGAACAGGTCGACCATCAGCATCAGCACGAGCAGGAACGGGCCTTCCATCAGCGCGCTGGTGCCGCTGAACAGCCAGAGCGGAAACAGCGGCCAGCACCACAAGGACAGCGCGGCGGTGGGCGCGTCGGTCAGGCGGCGCACGACGCGCACGCTCAGGGCCAGCGCGGCCAGCGAGCAGGCGATGTTGAACAGCCGCCCGGCCAGCAGGTGCGGGCCGGCGAGCGCGTAAAACGCGCCATACAACAGCGCGAGCAACGGCGGATGATGCGGGCCGAGCCAGCCGTTGATTTTCTCGTAATCGGTCAGCCAGCCGCGTAGGCCGTGCTGCGCGAGGTACCGCGCCTGCTCGAGGTTGGACACTTCGTCGTTCCAGGAAATCATGACGAAGGCCATGACCACCAGCAATGCGGCCTGCAGCGCGCCGCCGCCGTACAACAACAATTTCGGCCGGCGTTCGCTCAGGCGCACGAGCGAAAATGTCCCGTCGCGGAAGGTCCACAGCGCGGCGAGGATCAGCAGCGCCTGGGTGATCAACTGCGCCAGCAGCAGGTGACGCGGCGAGAACCCTTCGCGCTCGTAGGCCGCGCCGAGAAAGAGCGTCATGTAGCTGGTGGCGGTCATCAGCCAGGTGAGCAGCAGGAGCGCGCGCCCCGGATGCCAGTCACGCAATGCGCCGCGGTTCATCGGGTCACCTCCCGCGCCAGGGCGAGCGCCGCGTCGATTACCTGGTCCATGTTGTCGTAGCGATAGGCGCCGGTGCGGCCCAGCACATGCAAGTTGGTGAAGGACGCCAGGTGGTCGCTCACCGCCTTGAGCGGCTGTTGGAAGCCGACGGTGAACACCGGATAGGCGTCGGCGACGCGCGCACTGTGATGGCCGCGCATTTCACCGCGTTCGATCAGACCCAGCCGCGTCAGATCGGCGGCGCAGCGTTCGGCCAGCTCGTCCTCGTCGCGCGACCAGAGGGCGTCGCCCTCGTTGCAGAAAAATTCGAGCACCAGGCTGGTGCCGGTCGGCGGGGCCAGCGCGGGCGCCCAGTTGCGCGGCTCGTGGCTGCGCCCGAACAGCAGCTCGGCCTCGGGGAAATACAACCAGGTGTCGTCGGTGACGCGCGCGCGGTCGAGCAGCAGGTACAGACAGCGGATGGCGCGGTAGCGCAGCCGGGCCAGCGCGGCGGCCGGTGCGTCAAGCCACGCACCCAGCACGGGCAGCGGAATCGTGCTGATCACCATCTCGGCCTCGCAGGCCTCGCAGGCGGCGACGACCTCGACGATGCGATCGCGGTGCGCGACCAGCCGTTGCACCGGCGTATCGGTCAGCACGCGCCCGCCGAGTTCTTCGATCTTCGCCGCGAGCGTTTCGCCGATCACGCCGATGCCCCGGGCCGGATACCAGAATTTATCGGCGTAGGTTTTCGGCGCGCGTCGCGTCGGGACCAGCGCCTGGCGCACGGCGTCGGCGAGGTTGAGCAGTTGGATGCGTTGCGCGGCCCATACGGCGCTGATCTGATCGCAGGGCAGGCCCCAGGTTTTTTGCGAATAAGGTTGGAAGTAGATTTCGTACAGCCGCCGCCCGAAGCGGTGCGTCACCCAATCTTCGAGCGACAGATCCTCCGCGCCGCTCATCGCGCGCTGCATGGCGGCCATGGAAAAGTCGGCGAGAATGCGCGCCGTTTCACGCAGGCCGAAGCCCGAGAGCGCGTTGGCCGCGCGCAGCGGGTAATCGAAGTAGCGGCCTTGCAGGCGGATGCGGCTTTTGCGCGGCACTTCGAGCAGGTCGTCGGCGAGCAGTTCGCGCAGCCAGTCGAGCAGTTCCGGCTTGTCGGTGAAGAAGCGATGACCGCCCAGGTCGAACTTGCCGCCGTCGTGCCGGAAGTTGCGGGCGAGACCGCCAACGGCGCTTTCCTTTTCCAGCACGGTGACCGCGACGCCGGCGCGGGCCAGCTCGTAGGCGCAGGTCAGCCCGGCCAGGCCGCCGCCGAGGATCAACGCTGTTTTCGGTTTCGCCATTTTATAATGTGTCCCACACCGCTTGCGCCACCGGACGTCCGCGCAGGCCGTCGAGCCAGCCGCGCACGAAGGCGCGCGATTGTTCGTCGCCGGTCAACGCGGTCGGCCCATAGTATAGCAAGGTTGCCAGCGCCGCCCAAACCGCCACGCGCGCCAGGCCGAGCCGACCGGCGTTTTTCGCGGCGACGATCATACTGTTGCGCGCCAGCAGGTAGGCCTTGGCGCGTTGCCGCGCCGGATCGTCTTCTTGGCCGACGTGCCGCACCACCGCGCGCGGTTCGAGCATGATCGTTCGATGCGCGCGCGCCAGTCGCCAGCACAGATCGACCTCGTCGTGGTAGGCGACCAGCGCCGGATCGAAGCCGCCGACCGCCCGTGCGGCGTCGACGCGCAAGAGCAGCGCCGCGCCGTGGCCGTGGTGCACCGTGCGCGGCCAGGGCGACACGGGCCGCGCCAACGTGCCGGAGCCCAAGGCGGTGGTCAGCTTGTGCCGCAGGTTGCGGCGGCCGGCCAGACCGTCGAGCAGATACGGACGATCGCGGCGCACGACCTTGGCGAACACCGCGCCGGTGTTGGCGTCGTTTTGCAGATGCGCCGACATCAACCGCACGGCGTTTTCTTCCAGGCGCGCATCCTGGTTGAGCAGCAGCAAGCCGGTCGCGCCGCGTTGCGCCGCCCAATCCAACGCGACGTTCGCGCCGCCGGCGTAGCCCAGGTTGCGCGGTTGGCGCAGCACGGCAACGGGTAGATCGTCGGTCGCGCCGTCGGTCGAGGCGTTGTCGACGACCAGCACGTTGTCCGCGCCGCAGGCGGCGATCAGATCGGCCAGCGCCTCGCGCAGCAGAGCGCCGCCGTCGCGGGCAACGATCGCGCCGACCAGCTCAGCCATGGCCGCGCTCCTCGCCGGCGCGCGGAATCTTGCGCCAGCGCAGCGGCAGGCGGATGAAATCGAGCAGCCAGGCGAGCGGCTCGGCGATCACCTCGACCAGCGACATCGCCAGCGCGGGCGCCAGGCGCAGCAGTTGACGCATGGTCCAGCCGTCGAGCAACGCGGCCAGCGGAATCTGCGCCAGCGGCACGGCGACGTACGCGACGATCACCCACCAGGGCAGCCACAGCGCGGGCAGCACCCACGCATCCAGCGCGCACAGGAGCAGCCCGATCAGCAGCGACACGCGATCGAAGTAGCCCAGCGTGTACAGCAGGCGGTCGATGGCCAGCAGGCCCGAATCGGCGGAAACGACGGCCGGGCGCAGGTGCTCGGCGATGACGCGATGGAAGCCGCGCGCCCAGGCGGTGCGTTGCGCGGTCAGCGCGCGCCAGTCGGCCGGCGGGTGGTGGCGGCAGACGGCGTGCGGTTCGAAGGCGATGCGGAAGCCGCGTTCGAGCAGGCGCAGCGACAGGTCGATGTCTTCGAGGCGGTGGGTCGGATCGAAGTCGAGGGCGTCCAGCAGGTTGCGCCGCACGAGATAGGCCGAGCCCAGCAGCGGCACGGTCGCGCCCAGGCGGGTGGCGCCGGTGAGCGTCAGGCGCTGATGGACCGCGCTTTCCAGCCGCGCGTAGACGGCGGCGAGCGACGGATGATCGTCGGGGATCATCCGCCCGGCGACGGCGGCGACGGCCGGATTGTTCAGATGCTCGGTGAGGATCATCAAACAATCGACGGCCGGACGCGCGTCGGCGTCGAAGACGAGCACGCCGTCGGACGGGTGCGCCGCGGCCAGCCCGGCGCTCAGGGCCGCGCCTTTGCCGACGGCCGGCGTGTCTTTGCGCAACACCATGACCCAGGGGCGGTGCGCGGCGAACATCGCCAGCAGTTTGAACGTTTCGTCGTCGCTGTTGTCGTCGATGAAAATCACCTGCAGGCGGCTGCGCGGATAATCCACCTCGTCCCAGGCCTGCAGCGTGTCGGCGAGCACGGCGGCTTCGTTGCGACAGGGCACCAGCGCGGTCAGGCGCGGCAGCGGCGGCAGGGGCTTGAACGGCGGCGGCGGCAAGGCGAGCGCGGCGCCGGTGAACAGCAGGCGGCGGACGGTCGCCAGTTCGAAGTGAATCAACACGACGGCGTTGAGGATGACCGCGACCAGCGCGGGCAGATGCGTGCCGGCGAACCAGGAAAGCAAAAAAGCGAGCAGGGCGACGATCAGCAGCGCGCGGCGCATGCTCA
>Ga0116164_10000390_pt1 | contig 39129 bp, 35 predicted proteins | sample AD_UKC109_MetaG_FD_89888 | JGI IMG/M metagenome (GOLD analysis project Ga0116164, IMG submission 89888) | Active sludge microbial communities of municipal wastewater-treating anaerobic digesters from Hong Kong - AD_UKC109_MetaG | ecosystem: Engineered > Bioreactor > Anaerobic > Digestate... | reverse complement strand
CACGCCCTTCGATCTGGACCGGATAGAGGCCGCCCTTGAAGAGGGCGCAAAAGCCATCGCCATGGTCCACAACGAGACCTCCGTCGGGATCGTCAACCCCGCAAAAGAAGTCGGAAAGCTGGCTCGAAAATACGATGCCATATTCATCGTCGACGGGATCTCTTCCGTCGGAGGAAACGAGTTTCTCACCGACGAGTGGGGGATCGACATCGCCATCACCGGATCTCAGAAATGTCTTGCCGTCCCTCCAGGCCTCGCCATGGTGACAGTGAGCAAGAGGGCTGAAGAGATGCTGGAGAAGGGAAAGGGCAGCTACTACACCGACCTCAAGGCCCATCTGGACAAGGCTAAGAAGAACCAGACGCCTTACACCCCAGCGGTCTCCCTCTTCTACGCCCTCCAGGAGGCGCTTTTAATCGCGTCTGAAGAGGGCTTCCCAGAGAGGCGGGCCCGGATGGCGAGGCTCTCTAAGGGAGTGAGAGAGGCGGCCATGGCTCTGGGGATCGAGCTATTCCCCCAGGTGAACGAGCATTCATCCTATTCCAACACCGTCACCGCCATGAAGATGCCCTCCGGTATCACCGACAGCCAGCTCCGAGGAGGAATGCGAAAGCGCGGCGTCGTCGTCTCCGGCGGCCAGTCAGAGCTGAAGGGGAATATATTCAGGATCGGAACCATGGGCGCCTGCACCGAGGCCGACGTTCTCAGGACGATCCAGACCCTGGAACTGGTTTTGGAGAAAGAGGGCGTGATATCCAGCCTTGGAGCCGGGGTGGAAGCGGCGAGCAAAGCGATCGATGCTTGAAGCCGCGACCAATATTTTTTTGGCGGATCAGCGATCTCATCCGTCAACATTTAATAGGGACATCTCTCTTATAATCCCAGAACGATTTCAGAAATAATCAGAAATCTGGTGGGTCGTGAAAGCTTGAGATCTCCAAGATGTGCGCTGCTAGTTTTTGTCGTGGTCACAACAATATTTGTACCTGCAGCTATGGGACAGACGGAAGCTTCAATGAGCTTTCAGCAGACAGGTACCAAAGATGCGCCCTTCAACGTCAACCAGCTCATAGTCTACAAAGTTCACCTGACAAATGCGATGAACAGCCCCATGCGTTACGAGTTGGAGCTGGAGGTCGGGCCCGACTACACCGATTACTCCACCTCAAAAAAATACACTACTGACGTCAGCCTCACAGCCCACTCATCCTGGGACGTCACTTTCAACGTCAACTTTAGATCGCCGGAGATGAGCCACGGCGCCTTCGGCGAATGGGCCACCGACGATAACGATACCAGCATCTGGGAGAAAAGCTGGTACCGGGTCCTGATAACCCCACTCGTCGGAGATCCAGCGACCCTGGAGAGCTACGACGGTGAGCCCACCCTCATCAAGATGGTCACCGTCTACAAGAACGCCGAGGTCTCGCCGAAGATGGGCACGAGCGATACCCTTTATCGCTATCGGATCGATGTCTTCTCCAGCGCTGAAGACATGGTATCTCTCCAGGTCGCCCCCGAGACGATCGGACCCTGGACCGATTTGGGGAGCAGAAACTACACCAACGTCGGAGCCTGGCAGACACTGGTATGGGAGAACGTCACCCTCGACCTCGACTTCATCAAGGCCCACTATCGATTTTTGGGACGAAAACAGACCGAGACCTTCGAGGGCCCCTTCTGGCCTGTGGAATACGAATATGCCAACGCCAGCGTCGACCCTGCCGACGGATTTTCAGGGGAACCCTTCACATATTATCTCGACTTCAAGGGGTCAAAGACCCTGGACGTCGGCCTGAACATCTGGGACATAGACCAGAACGCCTTCAAGCTCGTCGGGAAGAAGAGATACACAAACGCCACCAGCTGGCAGAGAATGGTCTGGTCTGGCGTCATGCCGAGTGAGACGATCGGATCGGAGGGGACTTCTTCCTACTACTTCAGCTTCTACTACCCCGACACCGAGGCCCCTCTTGGCACTAGTCGGGAGGAGGAGGGGAGGGTGTACCTGGGGCCTGAGATCGTTCTGATAAAGTACGAGAACCCCACCGTCTCTCCGGATAGGGGCAGTTCCATCGCCAAGTATACTTACTCGGTGGACGTCAAAACCGCCCTTCCCGTCTGCGACATCGAGCTTCAGACGATGGAGCCGGGATCATCCATCTGGAAGTCTCAGGGGATCGCCACCTACAACGGCGACCTCAGGATAAGCTGGCAGGGCGTATCCTTCGATGGTGACACCGCCGGCAACGCAAGCTATCGTTTCATCCGTGTCGCTTCGCCCCCCACTACTTACTTTGGACCCGAGATCATCAAAGAGTCGATCACGGGACTGGTCTCCCCCAAAAGCGGGTCCATCGGGTCTTGGGATTCAAGCTTCCACAAGTCGGGAGAGGGGCTGGTTAAAACACCGTTCGTCTATTCGGTGGAGGTGGACTCGGCCGAGACGACTGAACCGTTGGTGGTGAAGCTGGAGGTTTACGACCCTCTCCGTAAAGCCTGGATCGAGGCCGGAAACCCCCAGAGCTACAACTTCTCTGAGGGGTCACTCAACTTCACATTGGACGAACTTCCCTTCGCTGAGCCGTTCCTCGGCGAATCGAGGTTCAGGTTCCTCTCCGGGACCAGGTACCTGGATGGGGAGGACGGGTTTGCAGGTCCGGATGTAGTGGTCAACTTCAGAAACAAGACATGGAACGTGACTTATGATAAGGCGCTTGGCGAGTACGTCTACACTTACGGCGTGGAGGTTCGCTCATCCATGAACATCTCTGTAGACCTGGCCACAACCATGGACCGGACGGCGTGGGACCTCGCCGACGATCCGAAGAAATACTCCTCCGAGTCCGCAGAGTGGAAGAGGCTGGAATGGGAAGGCTACCCATATTATCTTGAGGTGGACTTCCTGCCGGTCGAGGAGTCGATATGAAGAGGTTCGCAACAATCCTCATCATAATTTTTCTCCTCCTGCCTCTTGCGGCTCAATCCGAGGGGGTGAGCCCCTCACCGCATAAATCGACACCCTCATCGAGCGGGAGCGGCAGCAGTGGCGGAGACTCCAGCAGCTCGAGCGGCGGCAGGAAGATCGTCAAACTGGATCTGGACGATATGATCGGGAACCTGGAGAAATGGAAGCAAGACGACTCTGACAAGTATGAGTACATGAAAAAGCTACTCTACATCCCCTTCGTCCCGCCGAAGGACTACGTCGCCCCCACCGTCCTCTTATGGTACCCTTCAGGCAAGACCAACATCACCAGAAACGACAAGCTGGATATCTACGCCTATGTCAAAAACGACAACCCTATCGAGGTTCGGTCGGACGTTTATCTCTGGCTGGAGGCGAAGGGTCCTGGGGAAGAAAACTATACCACGTTAGGTGAGTCCCAGAGGGTGATCCTCGCCAACGAGTACTCGGAGAAGAATAACGTATCCATCAGGGACTGGTCTGGCATAACACCCTTTGCCGATTCGAAGAAGGTAGGGAACGCCACCTTCCGTATCTGGTTCAACGATATGCATAGTACCTATTACACTGATACGATGTACGAGAAGCCCTATCATCAGGGCGATTACTACAGCGTACTCGATCTGGAGCTGGTCAACAGCCCCCCTGAAGCAGAGGCAGAGAGCATCATGGTCGAACCGGCCAGAGCCAGGTACAACGATCCGATACGATACGAGGCCCGATTTGTAGACAGCGACGGCGACCAGATCAACGTGACCCTCCATCTTCTCGACGGCCAGAATAAGGAATTGAAGAACATGACCCAGGAGGTGCCGTCGGGATCGAACGTCACCTTCGCCGCCGGAGAGTACGGCCTCTTTGGAGAGGGGGACGCTGGAGAGAACTTCTCTTACATGTACACCTACGGTGACGGCCTGGATTTCAACAAGACAGAGACATATCCCGGACCAAGCCTTCTGCCGAGCCCCAAGATCTTCGTCTCGGCCCCAGACGTCGAGGCTGCAGACGAGAACCGATACTGGTGGCAGAACTACAGGTTCAGCCTCAAGGTGAAAAACTCGGAAGTAAGTAACCTGAAGATCGACCTCTACACCTGCACGCCGTCCCATCCCAACAAGTACCAGGATACGAAGACCATCAATGTATCTGAAGAGGTGCAGAACGTCATATTCGACGTGCAGCCCTTCGACGTCTCTGACGCAGACCAGAGCTTCAGCTATTACTTCAAGTACTCGGCGACAGACCAGAACTCTCGGGAGGAGATGGGCGGGACCTCAGATGGGAAGATCAACCCCAAGATCGTGAAGTATCCAATATATTCGATGGTGACGATTGCAAACATCCTCGCCGTTCTGCTGGCGGCGCTGGTGGGAGGGATCGTCATCGAAAAGAAGTGGTATCGATGAGCGACCTGAACGGGACGATGGCAGCGGTCCAGACCGTCGATGCATCATCGAGGCTGGTCCCCGATGGGTTATCAAGCTTCATCGCTGACGTCTCTTCCAACGGCTTTTTGGGCATCAGCCTGTTCCTTCTGCTGCTGGCACTGGGCATCGCCCTTCACTGGCTGAACATGAAAAGGACCTTTGAAAGAGTGACGGCCACCAACAACGGCGGCGAGGTCTCCAGAGACGAGCTTCGAGAGGAGATGTTCATTCGTCAGGGCTCGAACTTCAACGCTGCGGCTGTGACCGCCTGGATGCTCCTCGTTGCGGCCTTTGCTTACTTCTACTTCCTGACGCCGGAGATATTCTCCCGGTACAACTACTACCATGTCCCAGACCTAGCTTCAGGAGCCCTGGGATTTGCAGCCTTCGGATTCGTCGTTCTCATTTTGGCCCTTGGAGCTGCTGCTTTCGTTCCTAAGGAGTTTTACGGCTACTACGAGCTGTCGAGAAAGATGAAGGTGGCCATCATGCTCGCAGGACCGATGCTAGCGATATCCATCGTTCTATCCGTCCAGCAGGGGACGACGTTTCCCCAGGTTGAGCTGGCATCGAGAATTGTAGCCTTTCTGGCCCTCTTCGCTTCTGAGCTGGCGCTATTGTGGCCGATCTATGCCGAGGCCCTAGGAGGGGTGAGATGAGACTTTGTATTGTCGGAATCGGCGGGTGTGGAGGCCACCTGGCGGAGGGCTTCCTCAAAAACCAGGATGTAGCCATTCTGAAGAAACACCTGGGCGAACACGTCTCTTTTGGAGGCGTCAAGGGCCTCTGGCTGGAGGCCGACGTCCAGGAGACCGAGAACCAGAACTTCTTCGGCTCACTGGAGAGAGGATGCTATCCCGGCTTCTTCATACCCCATGACGTCATAGGCTCTGAGTCCAAGACCTCGAAGCTGATCGTCGACCGCTATGGGTACGACGTCAAAAAGCAGGGGTTCATGAGGCAGGCCGAGTTTCTCAAGGCCGTCTTCGAGATCTTCGATAGCGACGAGGAGGTAAAGCGGGCAGCTCTCTCGGAGCACGAGTCTGAAAACCCGATCCTCAGAGCCGCGTGGGACCGGATACGCCCCCACACCACCCTGGCAGGACTCAACGATAACAATAATGGGTCAGAGATGTGCGACGGCATCCTCTTCATAGTCTCCTTCGGTGGGGGGACCGGGACCGGCTTTGTCAACCCCATCACCAGATACATCAGGAGGGAGAGGCCCGCCTATCCCGTCTTCGTCCTGGGGGTGCTCACCGAAGAGGGGACCGACCCCCAGCAGAGGGCGAAGGAGGCGAAGAGGGACCTGGGTGCCACCATCTCCCTCTACGATCTTTTGACGAAGAGGGTCGGAGTGGGGGTGGACGGGGTCATCGTGGTCGACAACCAGATCATGGTGGAGAAGTTCGGCCAGGATTATTCCGCCATCGATGGTTACATCCACCAGGCGATGAGGCCTTTTGTTGCAGAGCGCCACTATCCCGGAGAAGACCCGCCGAGCCTTGCCATGAGGGAGAAGTTCATAGAGGGCTTGGACCGACCCCCCATCCTCGTTCCCTGTTACTGGCAAGAGAAGAGGAGAAAAGACCCCGAGGAGAATCTGGTCAAAAAGGCCATCACCGATGGGAGGCTCTTCGGGTGCGATCCCGCCATGGCCGATAGGGCTTACGTCTTCACGAGGGGATTTGTGAGCCTCGACAAGATCGTGAGGGCGGTGGCGCGGCAGACCGGCCTTGCCGAAGATCGGATCGAGCCCTGGAGGAAGCTGGGGGAGAACCACGCCGACGAGATCCTGATCCTCCTGAGAAACCCCTACGGTGAGGAGAAGGGGTGCGAGGTAAAGGGTAACCTCGAATATCGGATTCACAGGGTGATCAGGATGGCCCTCAAGTACATGGACGATCCTGAGAGCAATTTGGTCCAAAAGGGGATGCCAGATCTGACGAAGAGGGCCTTAGAGGACTACTTCTATGGAGAAGATGGGATCAAAATGCGGTTTGAGTTGGGGCTCAAAAGGATCGAGGAGGGGAAGAAGCCCTTCTTCCTCAATGAGCGAAATGTCTTCGAGAGGTCGGCTCAGGAATCTGACGCCTTCGAGCTTCGTCGGGGCGATCAGAAGGTCGGCGACGGAGAGATCCGGAGGCTCGTGGAAGAAGAGGTGAGAAGGGTCCTCGCAGAACGGGGCCTTTGAAATCTAAGCCGGAGTTTTCATTCGGATCAAATTGCAGGAGGGTGAAGTTCTGGCGATCCCTTTTTTCCTTTTTAAATGAGGCGGATTCGTGGCGGCAAAGACGATTCTGGTTCTCGGCGGCTACGGCGGTGCGGGGACCGCCATATCGAGACTGATACTAAAAGAGACAGATTTCGACCTGATCGTGACCGGAAGGCGAAAAGAAAGGGCAGAAGCCGTCGCAGGGGCCCTTAACCGCGACTTCTCCGGCGACCGCGCTTCATGGGCCTGTGCCGACGCCTCTGACCCCAAGACCCTGGCGGAGCCTTTCGGGAGGGCCGATCTGGTCATCGTGGCGGCGACGACCACATCCTTCGTCGAGACGACGGCAAGATCTGCCCTCGAAGCGGGAATCGACTACCTCGACATCCACTACCCTCAGGATGTGGTGGCAGTCCTCGAAGGCCTAGCCCCTGAGGTCGAGGGAGCTGGGCTTACCTTCGTGACCCAGGCCGGCTTCCTCCCGGGGCTTCCCTCGGTCTTCGTCCGGAGGGCTGGGGCCTTCTTCTCGAAGTACAAAAGGGCGTCCGCCTCCGTCGCCATGAGGACAGACTTCGATTTTGGTGGGGCCGTCCTGGAGTTCGTCGACACCCTAGGCGACTACTCCGCCGAAGTATATCGGGAGGGGGAGTGGAGGAGAGCCGGGTATCGTGACGTCCGGATGGTCGACTTCGGCCCGACCCTGGGAACGAAGACCTGCTACCCCACGACCTTGGCGGAGATGAGAGATCTTCCGGAGATGCTGGAGATCGAGGATCTCGGGGCTTATGTCGCAGGTCTTAACTGGTTTGTCGACTACGTGGTGACGCCTTTCGCCTTCGCCCTCGGCAAGGTGAAGAGGGGGCTTGGAAGAGAAGAGCTCGCAAGGCTTATGGTCTGGGGTTCAAAGCGATTTTCAACTCCCGGAGAGTCTGTCGCGCTCGTTTTGGAAGCTGACGGGGAGAGGGACGGCAAGGGCCTCACTATCAGGATGACAGTGAGACACGACGACGTCTACGAGTTCACGGCGATGCCGGTTGCGGCCTTTTTGAGCCAGTATCGAGACGGAACCGCAAAGGTGTCCGGCCTCTGGATGATGGGCCACCTGGTGGACCCAGTGCGGTTCGTCGAGGATCTGGAGAGGATGGGGGCAGAGGTCGAGGTGAAGGTGGAGGCTCGCGAGGCCTGAGGCATCTCCAAGAGCGGGAGACAGGAGAGATTACCTCGGACGACAAGTTCATGTGGGCGTCTGGTGACATAATCTGACTGGTGAGAGCATGTTCAAAAAGGACCTCAGTGACGGTTCGCGATTCATCGCCCTCGACGGAACAGATATCTGTGAGCTTCTCCATCCCGACCGGGAGAATGAAGACCTCTTCATGGGATACAGCCTCGCCCACGCTCAGCTCAGGCCCGGTGAGGCATCAAAGCCTCACCGTCTCAAGACCTCCTCGGAGGTCTACTTCATCCTGAAAGGAAGGGGCAGGATGAAGATCGACGATGAATCAGCTGATGTGGAACCCGGAACAGTGATATACATTCCTCCGGGGTCGAGGCAGAATATCGAGAATATGGGGGATGGCCCCCTCACCTTCCTCTGCATCGTACGCCCTCCCTGGCACGAGGAAGACGAGGTGGTCGAGTGAAGAGAAAAAGTTTTAACAGATAGGATCGAAAGTAATACTCTGGAGATGAAGATCATGGAGGATAGTTTTGACAGCACCTACATAATCAGAAAAGAGCATTACGACGAGTTCATCGATGATGCAAAGAAGGTAGCCATCACCGCCTACACCGTCCCGGCCTTTGTGAAGATCGAGCTATACAACATGATCGATATCGAAAGGGATATCGCCATGGTGGTGGTATGGAAACCGGAGACGACGGTTAAGCAGATTAAAGAATTCGATAAGAAGTGGTTACTCAAAAAATATTGAGCATCGCGTTCATTCCAGCTCTTCGTTCAGGATATCGTAAAATTTTTCTTTTGCCCACCTCTCGGTCCAGGGAGCATGCCCGCACCTATCGAGGAGGATGAACCTGAAGCACTTCAGAAAGGCAGAAAGGGGCCGCCTGACCCCCACTGCAGGATGGGGATCGTAATCGCCGTGGATCGCCACCACAGGGCCCTCGACCTTTTTTACCAGATCCAGGAGCTTTCCAGTCCTCCTCAACTCCGCAGCCTCCTTCCAAACGGCCTGAAATACGTCCGATCGAAGGTCAACAACCTCCGACTCGATGGATGAGGGTAGTGGATCGAATTCATCGACCTTCGATAAGAGAGCCCCCATCCGCGCCAGAGCCGCGCGCTTTTTTTCAGCTCCGACGTCCTCAGAGCTCTCCAAGATTCGAGTGATGGCAGCTAGATCCGCTCTCTCCTCCCTCGTCAGGCGGCTTCGTCTCGTCTCGGCGATGCTGGCGGCGTACCTCTCCTCGAAGGGGCCGGATCCGACGAGGATCAGCTTTCCGACGAGTGCCGGATATTCTGCGGCTAAAATGATACTGAGCCAAGCTCCCCAGGAAAAGCCGATGAGTGTTGCCGGAAGGTCTCCGGCCCTCACTAAAACCGACTTCAGCTCCTCGACCTCCCCCTGAACCGAGGTCGCCGTCTGGAGGGGCTCCAGGACGCCCCACCTCTTTGATAGCTCTTGGGCCACCGGGGCCATCTCGCCGCGAGCACCCGGGCCTCCGTGGACGACGACAATGCTGTACGGCGGCGTTCCATATATTCTGAGATTGTCCATATCGACTCCCGCCTCAGTGAACCTCAGTGAATGTTCACCTATGATCTTTCAATCGCTTCCTTATGCTCCTCGCCGCCATAAACCCCGTCGAGAAGGCGGCCTGGAGGTTGTAGCCGCCGGTGTCCCCGTCCACGTCCAAAACCTCGCCAGCGAAGTAAAGCCCAGGTACGAGCTTCGACTCCATCGTCTTCGAGTTGACCTCCCCAAGGTTCACCCCGCCCCTGGTCACCATGGCCGAATCGTAGTCTTCGAGCTCATCCGTGATCATGGGAAAGCCAGAAAGGCAGTCGGCAAGGCCGATCCTCCTCCCCCTCGTCAACTGGGAACATTTCAGGTCTTGAGGAATTCCTGCGATCTCGAGGATTCGTGCCGCGAGCCTGGCAGGAATGCCGAGGTTTGGGAGGACCGACCTCAAATTTCTTGCACCGTCCTCTTTGGACCTATCCAGAAGCCACCGCTCCAGATCCTCCTTTTTGGCTCTAATAAACGATACCCTCAGTACGTCTCCGGGCCGGATATATCTTGAGATGTCGAGGATCCCTGGACCCGAAAGCCCTTCGTGGGTGAAGAGAACGTCCCCGCGGTGCTCTTTCACCTTCCTGCCTCTGAAGATGGAGACCTCGGCGTCGGGAAGGGAGATGCCTGCGAGCTTCGAGAAGGAATAATCCCTTATCCGGACGGGTGTGAGGGCGGGTCCTACCTCGGCGATGGAATGGCCGAAGGCTTTGGCGAAGTCGTAGCCGTCGCCGGTGGAACCGGTGGCGGGATACGATCGGCCGCCCGTGGCGATGACCAATAGACGAGATCGGCACGTCTCATCGCCCGAGGCCACCACAAATTCGTTCCCCGACTCTGAAATAGACGTTACAGCCTTTCCGCACTCGATATCGACGTTCTTGGCCCTGCACTCATCGACGAGGATGTCCAAAACGTCTCGGGCCCTCTGAGTCTCGGGGAAGATCTTGCCACCCTCCTGGCGGGTCATGGATAAGCCTCTATCCTCGAAGAAGGAGATGAGATCCAGATTCGAAAAGCTGAGAAGGGCAGATCGGAGGAAACGACCGTGATCGCCGTAATGGCCAAAAAAGGATTTTATCTCTCCGTCATGAGTCAGGTTGCAGCGGCCTGAGCCTGAGACGAGAAGCTTATTGCCAGGAGATCTCTTCTTCTCGATGATGAGGACCCTTTCGCCATTGCTGGAGGAGTTCATCCCACAGAAGAGACCGGCTGGCCCCGCTCCGACGACGATCAGATCGAGCACTTCTTCCTGATTGTTATCCTTTAACATCTCTATGAACCCCCGGGCCGAACGCCTATGATCTGTGTTTCAAATTGGCGATCGAGAGCCTCAAAACCCCAACATATCCCAGAGGTCCGAAACGGGGATGGGTGTTGGAGACCCCCTTTAGCGAAAGCGTCATTGAGATCCGGTGATTGGAGAATGGAACATCGGGGGGAGACTATTCCAGCTCCTTCGCCTTTTCGAAGGCCTCCTTTGCAGCATCGTCTTCCCCCAGCATCTGGAAGGACCAGCTCTTGTTGTTCCAGGCGGATAAGTATCCAGGTTCGATCTCTAGCGCCCTGTCAAAAGAGTCTAAAGCCTCCTGGTACCGTCCCAGCCTGTTCAGGGTCATCCCCCTCCTGTTCCAGGCTTCCGCAAACTCCGGATCGATCCTCAGAGCTTCGTCATAACACCCAAGCGCCTCGTCGAACCGGAGGAGCATCTGGAGGGTGTTGCCCTTATTGTACCAGCTCTCCGCGGAATTGGGATCGATCACCAGGGACCTCTCATAACACCGTAAAGCCTTGTCGTAGCTTCCGGTCATCAGGAGGGCGTCTCCCTTCCCGTCCCAGGCGGAGGCCAGCTCCGGCTCCATCTCGAGGGCCTTCTCGTAGCAGCTCAAAGCTTCGCTGTACCGGTCAACGCTGCAGAGATAATCGCCCCTTCCGGCCCAGTCCCCAGCGGTGTAAGCCTGAACCGAGGCCCCGGTCCCGGCCACCTCTTGGGGCTCTTCGACGATCGGCTCCCCGGCAGATTCGTCCTCCTCTGCCTCTCCGAGCTCTGCGTCGAGGATGGCGTCTCCGATGGCAGGACCGGTGGGAGCTGGCAACGCCTCCTCTGCCATCTCCTCTTCCTCAGATGAAGAATTGGAGGCCGGTCCCAGGTCCATCAGGCTGAGGGCAGGCCTTTCTGTTTGTCTCTGATCGATGGCCTCCCCTTCCTCTGAGGTCGGAGCCTGCTGGACGGGGGTCTCGTATAATCCCTCCTGGGCGGCCTCAACCCCGGAATCGGGACCAGAGATGCTGACATTTCCACCTTCGAGATTTACCTCTCTTTCGGTACCGTTATCGGCCTCCATCTCGACGACCTCCAACTTCTCAGGTCCAGAGGGAGACCGATCGACGCTGGATATGCCGGGAACCTCGTAAATGGGCAGTGACCAATCGTAATCGCCGTAGAAGTTCCCCTCCCATAAGTTCGTCCCGAGGTCGAAGGCGTTGTAGTTCTCGTTGCCGTCGAGGACGTTTTTGAGGACCTCGTTCTCGTCGGACCCGGCGTTGATCCATATCCCGTACTTGTTGTTCCAGACGACATTCTCCTCGACGACGGTGCCCCTTGAACCGTCGAGGAATATGCCGAACCAGCTATTCTCAGTGACGAGATTTTCTCTGATCTGGTTCTCTTTGGACCTCACCTCGATCCCGGCCCGGCCAAAACCTCCGTTTTTGAGGACGAAGCCTTCGAACCTGACGCCGTCGGCTGTGATGGTCACGCCGCTCCCCCGCCCACCGGCATCCACGATCGGCCGCTCGGTGTCGTTACCAGCGCCGTGAAGAACGATAGGCACATCCACCACCAGGTTCTCGCGATAAGTACCACCGGAGACCTCCACCACGTCTCCGGGGCTTGCGGCGTCGATGGCCGCCTGGATGCTTACGTAATCGCAGCCCTCAGGTCCCACCATTACCGTGGCCGCATCCGCTCCTGCAAGAAAGAGCGCTAGAGCTGCCAAGATGTAGAAGAATATCGTCTTCGAGCTCATCAAGCCTCCCGCCTGGAGGTCTGTTCTACTTGGATCTAAGAAAATGTTTTGGTGCAAACTAACCAACAATTTTCCCGCCGAGACTGAGGTTACAGAGAACTGGATTGAGAACTCTACTTATTGGCCTAAAATAAAACGTTTTTGATTTTGGTGATGCTCTTCTTGATGCTTCACAAAAATGGCTAGCATCCGGATTGCTCAGCTATCTTGAATTATCGGTCGATTTTTGGTCATAAGTGGGGATATCGTTTTTTTGAGTCGCGATGATAATCTTTGTCGTCTTGTTACCAAAAATCTCCAAATCCAAGATAGGCACTGTCGAATTCAAGATAACCGGATATCCCGGATATGGGACCCCACTCTTTACTCAGGGTCCTGAGGCTTTTGATCGCCTTGAAGTTGCAGAAATCCAGATACTGGGCGAGCTTGAATCTCTCTTTTGCTATTGTCATAACGTTTAAACTGGATTGCAGATCTAGCCTAGATCGTTAAGTCACTTAGATTATCATTTGGGTTTGTTAGACGCTTTTGATCCACTTTTTGGTGGATGATCGTGTTTTGCTTTAGTTGGTTGGGGACAGTAAGCGTCTTCATGATAAACATACTCTCCTGCCATCTCAGAGCTCTCTTTGGATATCTTAATTCCTCCTATTTCTCCAATAATTCTATACGCGAGATTTCTTCGCTAAGTATAATTATACCTTTGGTTCTATCAACACGTTCTATAAATCCATTATCATCATCTAATTTCCATACTTCTTCCAGGTATATTTGCTCTTCAGCAGGATTAGATGACGAACGTGATTTTACATCATACAATCCTCCAATTTTTATACCACTTTTGAGATGAACAATTACCCAATATGACTCACGCCTACCGAACACTTCATCCCAAGGCTTAGGATTGGGAAGCCGCACATATTTATTGATATATCTATAATTCGGTAACTTAGCAAATAGGACAGACCATAAAATAGGAAAAACAATCATAACTAAAACTAAATATAAATAACTAGAATTGAGCCTGGAAATCAATGGATACAATAATGTAAAATTTAGGGCACTATATCCCACCGCTTCGAAAATCGCTTTTGAAAAATCGCGTCGTTCACTCGGAATTAATATATCATAAGTTTTTATTGATACAAATCCTGGGAGGAAGAAAACTAAAAATAAAATCAAGCTATCTATCTGCCAAATATCATCTATCATTTTCTTACTCCGGTAGCAGTATAAGCTCTAATCCATATGTCGAATGGAGGCAATCTGCGCTCTTATTTTACTGATGTAAATATGTGTCGTATTTAACGAGGTGATGAGCTTGAAGATCGCACCCAGCGTTATCGCAAGACTGTATAGTCAACACTCTCAAGTGAAAATCATCAAGATATACGAGGCATCTTATGCTAAAAAGGACTGAATTGACGAGACCTGTTAAATCATCGTAGCTTCAGGAGAGCATAGAAAACCTGATAAACGTAGACCGTCTGAAGAATGTTGGCTTTTGGGAGGGTTTAGATGGCCGATAAGAAGAACGAATGGCGCCGATGGCATACGATATTGATATGCATATCTTTGGTCCTAATTTTGGCTGTGAACTACTGGGGATCGCATTACGGCGCGGCAGGGCCCGCAACTGAAAACGTGCCCGGGGGAGGAAGTATCGAAGACGTTAAACCAGGACCGACGCCTTGGATCAACGTCTCAACCTGGATCGCCACATTTCTGCTTCTGACTTTGATAGCTGTGGTCATCGGTCGGGGCAAGTTGGGCAGGAACTCGGGACTCCTCATTGATCACCGGCGGAGGATGAGCCTTTCGCGGACGCAGATGGTCCTCTGGACGCTCATAATTCTCTCGGGATTTACAACGGCAGTCTTCATGAACCTCGCAGCTGGCTCTCTCGATCCCATGTCCATATCCATCCCAAAAGAGCTGTGGGGCCTCATCGGGATCAGCATCACTTCGCTGATCGGGTCGCCTCTGATAAAGGATATGAAAGAGAGCCAGACCGGCAAAGAGGACGAAGCCGTCAAAGATACGGCGAAGAAGTTGGCCACCAGCCGTGGGGCAAGTACCAATGTTTTGAAGGCAGAATCTGAGGGTGGCAGCCCTCAAAAGTTGAGCGACCTTCAAAAAGCAGCAGGGATCTACACCGTGGGCAGAATCCTTTACAACGAATCAGAAAAGCACGCCAGCTTTTCTGACCTGTTCAGCGGCGAGGATGCTGACGACTCCGCCATACCGGATCTGGGGAAGGTGCAGATGTTCTACTTCACCGTTCTCCTGGCGGCGGTTTACATGTTTCTTCTGGGAGCGAAGTTCTTCGTCAGCGGCGGCATGATAGACGATTTTCCCGCGTTGGACCCAAGCATGTTGGCATTGCTGGGGATAAGCAACGGTGGCTATCTGATCAAGAAAGCCACCTGAACCTTTTTATTCTCCTGAGGCCTCCGCCTCCACCTTCTCGCCCTCGTAGTGGGCCACGATCTTTCTCACGATCTCGTCGAAGGCCTCGGCGTTCTTCGACTGGACGTTCAGGATGAAGGGCTTGCCGCTGTCGCCGGTCTCGCAGATCGCAGGATCGATCTCGATCCTCCCGAGGAAGGGGACCCCAAGCTCCTCAGCGGCCTTCATCCCACCGCCGACCTTGAAGAGGTCGATCGCCTTTCCGCACTTGGGACACGAAAAGCCGCTCATATTCTCGACGATCCCCAGGATCGGTATCCCAAGAGACCGTGACATATCGATCGCCTTCCTCGCGTCGAGGAGGGCCAGGTCCTGAGGGGTGGTGACGACTATGGTGCCGTCAGGCCGGAGGAGCTGGGCGATGCTGAGGGGCTCGTCGCTCGTCCCCGGAGGCAGGTCGATCAGCATGTAGTCGAGATCGCCCCACCTGACCGTCTCGATGAACTGCTTTAAAACCTGCATCTTGAGGGGGCCTCTCCAGACGACGGGGCTGTCTTTTCCGATCACAAAGGCCATCGAGACGACTTTTATGCCGCTGTCAGACCCCACCGGAAGCTCCACCGGGTTGATAGTTTTGTCCTCCTCGCCCGTCATGGTGGCGCCTTCTATGTTCAGCATCTTGGGGACGTTCGGCCCCGTGATGTCGGCGTCCAAGATCCCGACCTCCTTGCCGTAGAGGGCGAGGCCGAGGCCAAGGTTGACGGAGACCGTCGTCTTTCCGACGCCCCCTTTCCCGCTCATCACCATTATGCTGTGCCTGATCTGATTTGCTTTTTGTTCTGTCATGTTATATGCTCCAGGCGACTCGGTTTTGAGATCTTCTCGACCGCTTTCTGATCTGAACTTAGATCAGGCTTTTGCCAGAGACCCATCTTCGGTCGAAGATCTGCCTCTCTCTTCAGAGAGACGAAGTGTTATACTTCATAAGGTCAATTTAATTTCATGAACAACCGGATGATCTACCTCCCCTTCGGGATTTTTGCGATCCTCCTTTTGGTCCTGTTGCTCTGGGTGAGCGTCACCCTCCTCTTCTTCGGGGCCCTCAGCACCGCCTTCACCAAGATGGGGTTCTCCTGGTCTGATGCCCTCCTTCTCCTCGCGGCCTCCCTGGTGGGCGCCGGGATGAACATTCCCCTCTTCACCATGGAGTCGAAGATCCCGGTGGTGAGGGAGACCTTCGTGCGGAGCTTCGGGATGGTCTATCGGGTGCCGGTGGTGAAGACGATGACCGACAAGACGACGGTGGCCGTCAACGTCGGCGGAGCCATAATCCCGGTATTGGTCTCGGCCTACTTGCTCATCGACTTTCCCCAGGTTGCGCCTTATGCCCTGGCGGGGACGGCGATCGTCACCCTGGTGACCCACAGCGTGGCAAAGCCGATAAGGGGCCTTGGGATCGCAACCCCCATCTTCATCCCGCCCCTTGCAGCGGCCCTATCCGCCATCATCCTGACGGCGGCCTTCTGCCCCATCCCTGAGTGCCGTTTCGTCACCGCCTACGTCGGCGGCGTCCTGGGGTCTCTCATAGGAGCAGACCTTCTCAACCTGAACCGGATCTCGGATCTTGGGGCACCGGTGGCGAGCATCGGGGGCGCGGGAACCTTCGACGGCATATTCATGACGGGAGTCATCGCGGTCCTCATAGTCTGAAAAAGCAAAGGTCTTTATCAGGAGGAGGCCTCTCCTCAAGCATGAGCTTCAGAGGTTTCCTCCACGAGCTTCAGGAGGCCGGCCTCCTGGAGGAGGAGGACCGTCCCATCTCGCCGATCCTGGAGGCTGCGGCCCTATCCGCCGGGGCTGGGCCCGTCCTCTTCAATAACGTCGACGGCAAGAAGTGCTGCATGAACGTCCTCGGAAGCCGGGAGCTGCTGGCTCTGGCGCTTTCAACCACCAAAGAGGATATGGTGAAAGATCTGGCCAAAATCGACTTGGAGGGCGGCTGGATCCGGGAGGTGGACTCCTCACCCTTCATGGAGGTTGAGAGCGATCCTGACCTCTCGAGCCTTCCCATCCTCACCCATTTTCGTGGGGACGGCGGACCCTACATCACCTCCGGGATCGTGGTCTCGGCCTTTGGAGAGAAGACGAACGCTTCGGTCCATCGGATGATGGTTCTGGGAAAGGACAAAGTGGCAGCAAGGCTCGTTCCCGGAAGGCACACCCACATGCTCCTCCAGGAGGCGTTGAGTAAGGGCGAGAGGCTTCCGGTGGGTATCGTCATCGGGGTTGATCCCGTCGTCATGATCGCCGCCAGCACCCGAGTCCCCCTGGGGATGGAGTTTCAGTACGCAAGCTCCCTATCTGGAAACCCCGTGGAGCTCGTTCCCCTCGATAACGGCATTCTGGTCCCTCACGCCGAGATCGTCTTCGAGGGGTACATCGACACCGAGAGGGCCTCAGAAGGGCCGTTTGTCGACATAACTGGAACCCGGGACTTTCCGAGGATGGAACCAGTGATCCATCTTACGAAGATGATGACGAGGGAGGTTCCGATCTATCACGGCCTCCTACCATCGGGGGGCGAGCACAAGATGCTGATGGGACTTCCCTACGAACCTCTGATATTCAGGGCGGCGTCCGGGGTCGCAAACGTGAGGAACGTGCTTTTGACGGAAGGCAGCTGCTCCTACCTTCACGCCGTCGTCCAGATCAAGAAGAAAGACCAGTCAGACCCAATACGGGTGATCGACGCGGCCTTTGAGGCCCACAGAAGTCTCAAGCACGTCATCGTCGTCGACGATGACATCGACGTCTACAACCCTCTGGACTTGGAGTATGCCGTCGCCACCAGGGTCCGGGGCGACGAGGACATCGTCATCTACCCCAACGTCCGGGGCAGCACCCTCGACCCGAGGTCCGTCGATGGTATCACCACCAAGGTGGGGGTCGACGCCACCATGACCCTAGGAGAGGAAGAGAAGTTCCTCCGGGTCAGGCCCGAGATGCCGAACTGAAGTTCAGAATCGAGACGTTTCGCCCCCGGGTCCAGGCCCTATGATCGGTTGGGACCTGACGGCATCTCAACGCCTGTCATTATCGCCAAAAGGCCGATCTTTCCTTCGTGACCCTCCTTCACCCTGGCCCCCCAGATGACGTTCGCCTCCGGCCCCAGCTTTTTTGTAAGGGCGCTGGCGATCGACGCCGCTTTCTTGAGGGTGAGGTCGCAGCCTCCCGTTATGTGGAGGAGGCAGCCTGTGGCCGCTTTTGTATCGACGTCCAGGATGGGGGACCTCAAAGCCGAGAAGACGACATCCTCGGCCTCGTCTTCTGAGGGGGATTCGCCCACCAGGGCCGCCGAGAGGCCGCCGTTGGAGACGATCGTCCTGACGTCGGCGTAGTCGAGGTTGATGAGGGAGGTCTCGGTTATCGTCTCGACGATTCCCTTGACGATCTCGGCCACCACCTGGTCCATCACCGAAAAGGCCTGATCTCGGGAGAGGTCCGGCGCCATATCCAGAATTCTGTTGTTGTCCAGAAGGATGACGGTATCTGCGGCCGTCAAAAGATCTTCGATCTTGGGGATCGTCGCCACCGTCTCAACTTGCCGGAGATCCGATTCCAGGGGGATCGTGAATATAGCCACCGTCGCTCCCCCGAGATCTTTTGCCATCTCGCAGATGGCAGGAGCTGCGCCCGTCCCAGTCCCACCGCCAAGGCCAGCGGCGACGAAGACGAGGTCTCTATTTCCCAGGGCCTCTTCGAGGACGAGCCTCGACCTCTCGGCGGCGATCCGTCCCACCTCGGGGTCGCCTCCGGCGCCGTCGTCGGTCACAAAGCCTCTGCCGATATGGATCTTTCTATCGGCTTTGATCTCCTCCATCCGGCGCCGGTCAGTGTTGACGGCCAGGGTCTTGGCTCCGGAGAGGCCGAGGTTTGCAAGCCTCGTCACCATTTTGCAGCCGGCGTCGCCGCATCCCACCACCAGAATTTTTGGGTCAGCGAACTCCTCGCTGTCGTACGAGTAGCTCATCTCACAGGACCGAAAGGCGCTATTCGGCTCGAAATCCATCGTATCCACCCTCGATGGGACGAGAGGCTCAAGCAGACCTGAAAAAGTGCTGAGCTCAGAGCCCGTCCCCCTTCTGAAATTCTCCGCGAGAGAAGGTCTGGCTCGGATGGTAGATAAGAATATCCCGGAAGGATATCTTTATCACCGATCGGGCCATCGCCCCTTTCATGGCGCTTGATGAAGTTACGATCACAAAGGCGATCGTCGAGTCCTACATGGAGTCCTTCTTGAAGCACACCGAAGTGGACGTGGCTCTGGTGGGAGCAGGCCCTGCAAACCTGGTGGCGGCCAAGAAGCTCGCCGAGGCCGGAGCCAAGACGGTCATCTTCGAGAGGGACCTCGCCGTCGGAGGCGGGATCTGGGGTGGCGGGATGATGTTCCCGAGGATCGTCGTCCAGAAGGAGGGGTGCAGGATCCTCGACGAGTTCGGGGTCTGGTACCGGGAGTACGAGGAGGGGTACTACATCGCCAGCTCCATCGAGACGGTGGCGAAGCTGACGGCGGGGGTCATCGACGCCGGGGCCGAGATCGTCAACCTCGTCACCGTGGAGGACGTCATGATCCGGGAGGACGAGAAGATAGCAGGCCTCGTCATCAACTGGGAGGCGGTGGAGAGGATGAGGCTTCACGTCGACCCCTTATCGATCAGGGCGAAGGTCGTCATCGACGGGACCGGCCATGACGCCAACATCTGCACCGTCGTCCAGAGGAAGATCCCAGGGGCCAAGGTTGGATCTTTAGGCGTCGTCGGCGAGAAGCCGATGTGGGCCGACGTCGGCGAGAAGACCGTCGTCGAGGTGACCCAGGAGGTCTATCCGGGGCTCATCGCTGCGGGGATGGCGGCGGCGGCCGTCGCCGGTGGTCCAAGGATGGGGCCGATCTTCGGCGGGATGCTCCTCTCCGGCGAGAAGGCGGCGATGCTGGCCCTGGAGAAGCTGGGTCGTTAGGGCTGCAGTCGCAGTAGTCGCCATTGTAGTATATCGTTATTCGCATTCGTCCTCGGATCAGATGTCTATCCAATCGATCAGGGGCGGGGAGGACCTCGCCCGTTTCATCCTCGCCCGCTATTCGGGAAAGGTCGTGGAGGTGGGGGTCGGGAGGGTCCCGGAGGTCGCCCTCCTCCTCGCACCTCACCTCGAAGTCGTTGCCACCGATCGAGAGACCCGGACCGTCGGGGGCCTTGCCGTCGTCGAGGATGACATATTCTCTCCGAATTACGAACTTTACCAGGGCGCAACTCTACTTTATTCGATAAGGCCGCCCCTGGAGATGCAGCTCGCCATGGGCAGTCTCGCCCGGAAGATCGGGGCCGACGTGATCGTAAGGCCCCTCGCCGACGAGGTCGCACAAATTCCGGGATTTTCGCAGACCCTCGTCAACGAGGGCGAGGCCCGGTTCTACCTTTTTACGCCCTCCTCTCGGGAAGCTCCTGCCGTTTGAGGAGCTCTGACACCACCAGCTGATGCCACTAGCTACGATCGCGTCCAGCACCCGGCGGGGACCTGTTTCATCCTCCCGCCCCGGAGGACGTTCGCCTCGGGCGCCACCATCTCCTGGAGCGCCTCCATCGCCCTCTCCGCCTTGTACTCCTGGACGAAGCCGATGAGGGGTATGAAGAAGATTATCCCGACGATGACGTAGGCGTTCGTCGTCTCCCCCGCGATCCACGAGATGGCGGAGGAATATCCGGGCCTTGGAGGGCTTGTAGATCTCTTCGAGCTGGTTTGGCCCGTATTTCTCAAGCCTCCGCCCGGCCTCCTCGGAGGAGAGCCCCTCCTCGCTGGAGCCGAGCGTCTCCAGGGTCTCATCGGCGGTCAGGGTGTGCCAGGGGTCGGTCATGGGATCGTCTCGCGGGGATTCGTATGTAGTTTACTGGGTCGTTTCATGGTAAAAATATATGTGTTCACTAACATGTGAAGAGAGGCTCCTGGCTGGCATTCTCTGGACTGAAGGTTCGGACCGGACTCTGACGAAAATGATCCCACTTTCCGCATTTATGTATAAAAAGATCGAATGAGTATCTAGTTGTACAAATTCAGATGCCCAAATGAGTAATTATATTCTTTTTGTACATAGTATTTTCCACCTAATGACAATGTGCGAAATGTGGGATGATTAGCATACGCTCTGAGGGGCATCTCTAGTGCAATCTCGTAATGTAGTTTAAAATAAAGGCCGAATACCTTAGATTTTTGGGGAGATTTTTGGTAAGCCTATGCGGCTTAAATAAAATGAAAATCTTTGGGATAATGCTTCCCTGAACAATTCGTTCAACGAGGCGATGTAATGTGACTCGTAAATATTATATAAATATTCTACGGGTGTAGTGTAATAATGTTTAAAATCTAATACCAAATTGGGCACTTGGTATTCAGAATTATGCTCCAAATAATGATACCTTGAATTCTGATTCGTTTTTATATCGCCGAATTGCTTACTATTTTTATACTCCATTCTCAAATCAAGTCGCTTTAAATGTTCACCCTTTCTTAAGTCGTCTGACAAATATGCAGGACAAACTAGAATCGACTGAAGATATTTATCATGATTTTTATCAACGTCTTTGTCGACCCTATTGTTAAAATCTTGTTGAAGATCGCAATCTTGCGATAATACGATGATATATGGAAAATAGTACTCTACAATCTCTGAATCTTCTTGGATCGCGTAATTAAATTTAACATCCCTCAATATATCCCCTTGTAAGATCCGACCAAAACTATGTTTGCGGTAATATGTATTAATCTGACTTAATTTGCACATATTTAATTACCTTTCTCTCTGGTTTTAATATCTGATATTTATCAAGGTCAAATATATCTTCGTAAATTAAGTTATCTCTTTTTTCTGAGAGAACAGCCTGTTTTTTTGTCGTAGATGTGCCTGATTTGCCACCATATCTTTTATCAAAATTATAGTCATTCATCTAATTAACCCCCATAATCTCACGTAATCCATCTGAAATGGAATTCTCGTAAAGAGATATAATAATATCATGAAATCGTAAAATATTAGGTTTGACATCGGAAAGCTCGATTTCGTCATCATTATAGCAATCGTAGTCTAGAATAAATTCCCTTCTAGAAATGGGATTTGGAAACTCTCTATTAGGAAGACCAAATTGGAAACGAACATAGCAACCGGATTTATTTAATTCGATTAATCCAATCGATCTTGAGAGTTCACGGTTATCTATTGGAAATTTTAACATTGAAATTAAATTATCATGAATCAAGTTAGTCCAACCCAACGGATCACCCTCATTTAATACGATATTATTTATAAACCTTAACCCCGTTCTTTTAATGATGATATCCCCATAGCATTTTTTGAGAATATCTAATACGAGATCTATTTTAGAGATTAGATCATCAAAATTAGTATATAACTTGACTTCGATGAATAATGTTGTCGGATCCAAACCAAGGATTATAGTTTCACTTTCATCAGTGAACCTATAATTAACCACATCTCTTTCGACCTGCGATATTTTACGACCGCCTTTTTCTTGGGAAAAGGATGCCTCCAATATAGTATTTTTTATATCTTCCTTATGAGGAAAAATCTCTTTAATGCCTGTATAGAATTTAACAGTAGATGTTTTACTATGATCGATTTCGCGGGTGAAATCGACTCTAAAAATCACCCGATCTAAATAATTCTCCTTATAACTTGCCATGGAGGCCACCTAATATAACATACTAAATATAATTGGATCTCCCACCTAATTCTGTAGGGTAAATCAGCTATAGCTCATCATCGTAATTACAGTAAATCTAGTTAAGCATATCAATTACTTAAATCCTGTCATCCAGCCGAAACGAGACCTGTGCCGATCTTACTATAAACGAGTCCTTGTATCGACCACCTCTTGAACCACCGTGCTCTTCGCAAGGCTTCGAACAAAAGCCGTCCGATCTCCTTCAAAGGTGCCTCTCGGCTTTGCGATAAGTCCAAGACGGAGTCCGAATAGACGAGGCTCAAGCAAATACGAGTCTCCGCCTCCGTCGGCGCCGCCCGCCCTCCTGCGCCCAAGGCCGCCGGGGATCGCCGCCCCCGCCGGGACGAAGGTGGCGATAGATCTCTCTTCGTTCGAGACCCACCTCACCAGCAACCGTCTATTCGTCACCCTTCCGCGCCCTGATGATCACCGCCCCTTCCGTCTCCTCCGCCTCGGCAGAGAACCCAGCCTCCTCGAAGATCCGCACCCAGTCGGCCCCGGAGTAGTTCGGGCCGTGATGGTGGCCGGTCGGCTCAGTCGCCAGATACCGCCCCTCTTTTTGGAGGACGCGCCGGATCTCCGAGAGCCCCTTCGGTATCTCGTCGAGATGGTGGAGCATGAAAAACGAGTAGATCATCTCAAACGAGCCGTCTTCGAAGGGGAGGTCGTAGGCGCTGGCGGTCCTGAACTCGACGTTCTGTATTTCAAAAGCCTCAGCGTTCATCCTCGCCTGCCCCGTCTGGGCGTCGTAGATGTCGATCCCGAAGACCTCGGAGTCCGGGTTCTTCCTTGCGACATCCAGGATCAGCCTCCCAAAACCGCACCCGACGTCGAGGATCTTTCTGCCATTGATCTCCGAGAGGACCCCAGGCCAAATCCGGTTTCTCGTGGAGACGGTCCGGGCCTCCGGGAAGCTCGCGTCCTTCGAGGCGACAGCGTCGAGGTGGGTATAGGGAAGGATCGCATAAACCTTCGAGCCGTTTGTGGCCATCAGCCCCCTGAGATAGATGGCGCTGCCTGCGGCCTTGATAAGCTCGACGATCGAGACGCCGAGCCCGCCGCAAAAGCGCCGCGCCCACTCCTCTCCGTGCTCTTGGCGCTCGGCATCGAGAGGGGTGTGGACGACGATGTAGTGAGAATACTCTGATGAATATGCTGAGGAATCTTCGCTCTGACTGAGCTGGACCTCGCTTACACTGTCTTTGAAAAGGGCGAGATACCGCAGATCTTCGGCATCGGCGAAATTTCGGACGGTTCCGATCTCTTCGAACATGGTAATAGACACAGGTTTCAACAGATAAATAGCAACTTATCGAACAGACGCCAGGATATAACATATTTCGGAGGCAGGATTATAAGTTCTCACTCCAAACGGTGGATCTACGATGATCTCGGGAAAACTGGCCGTCTGGGGGAGATCGCATCGAAGCTGAGGTTCAAGATCGAGACGAGATGGAGCGATGGGAAGCCCTCTTGAAAGAGGTCGAGAAACTTCGCCGCCTCCACGGCGACGCGATTTGCGACGCTGACAAGTGCAGGGAGTTCAACCGGAAGATGTCGGACCTTTTGATGAGGCTGGAGGAGGAGATGGAAGAGTCTCGTCTTGCAGACCGCGTGATGGACGCTCTCTCCGTCTGCAACCCCAAGACCGGCTCCCACTGCGACAACTCCGAAAGGATGAAGGGGATGCTGGAGAGGCTGAACGAAAGGGTGAACGAGAGGCTGAAAGAGAAAAAGAATGAGCTTGGACCGTAATTCTCTGGCCCAACTCAGATATCTCTCAGATCCACGATCTTCTTGGACTTCCCCTCGGTTCGGGGGAGGCTTCCTTTCTCCACCAGCTCGATCCTGGACCTGATCTTCATCACCGACTTAAGGTCGTTCTCCACCTTCTTCTGGAGCTTCGCCAAATCGCTCAGCTCTCCGGTGAAGGCCGCATCGCTCATCTCCACCTTGATCGCGATCTCGTCGAGACCGTGCCTCTTTCTGTCGACGATCACCTGGAAGTAGTCCCCGATCTCAGGCATCTTGAGGAGGACGTCCTCGATCTGGCTCGGGAAGACGTTGATCCCTCTCACAACCAGCATGTCGTCGGCCCTTCCCAGGAACCGGTGGAGCTTGACACTTGTCCTGCCGCATGAGCATTCCTCATCCATCATGTAGGTGACATCTCCCGTATGGTACCTGATGAGGGGCATCGCCTCCTTCGTCAGGGATGTCAGGACAAGCTCCCCTCTCTCGCCCGGAGCGCAAACCTCTCCCTCAGGATCGAGGATCTCCACCAGGAACTGGTCCTCCCAGATGTGAAGGCCGTTCTGCTCCTGGCACTCGAAGGCAACCCCTGGCCCAAACATCTCCGAGAGGCCGTAGGAGTCGTAGGCCTTGATATTGAGCATATCCTCCAGCTCCGAACGGGCCCTGTCAGACCAGGGCTCGGCCCCGAAGCAGCCTATCCTGAGTTTCAGGTCGCCCGCGACCCCCATATCGATAGCAGTCTCGGCGAGGTAGAGGGCGTAAGAGGGAGTGCAGTGAAGGGCTGTAACCCCGAAGTCGATCATGATCTCGATCTGACGTTTGGTGCTCCCGGTGCCGCTGGGGACCGCCATCGCCCCCATCCTCTCGATCCCATAATGAATGCCGAGGCCGCCGGTGAAAAATCCGTAGTTGACAGCGTTCTGGAATATGTCCTCTTTTGTGCAGCCGACCATCACCAGGTCTCGGGCCACCATATCCGACCAGGTCTCTATGTCCTTTGCGGTGTAACCGACGACCGTCGGCTTTCCCGTCGTCCCGGAAGAGGCGTGGACCCTCACGATCTCGCTCTTGGGGACGGCGAAGAGGCCAAAGGGATAGTTATCCCGAAGATCCTTCTTCCTCGTCTTCGGAAGGGCTCTTGCATCTCCCAAACCCGTCACATCTCCGGGCGTCATGCCGAGGTCCTTCATCTTCTGGTGGTAGAAGGGCACGTTATCATAGGCCCTCTTCACCGTATCTTTCAGGCGTCTAAGCTGCAGATCCTGAAGATCTGACTTTTTCATCGTCTCGATCTTGGGTTGCCAGAAGTTCATGGGAATTCTATCCTGAAATTTTAGTCGGCCGAAACCGATATGCTACACAGTGTCGTGAGAGAGTCCGTCACGATATATCAATCATTCCCTGAAATCGCTCGTCTCCTCAGGATGAACGGAGACCATATACCCACTTTTATCCTCGGAGAATAGATAATATTAAAAAAGAAGGTTTTGGGACAGATCAACGGTTCTTGATCTGCCCCAGGATCTCGTTCAGCTTGCCGGTCGAATAGAGGTAAGCTCCGCCGCCGATGGCGAGTAAGAGCACCAGAATGCCGGCGATCATGCCGACGTTGCTCTTCTCCTCCACCGTCATCGTCCTCTGAATTCCGCTGATCTCCACGGTGTAGAGGCCTGGCTCCTCTGGCTTGTACTCGAAGGTCGCAGAGCCGGTCTCCCCGGCGCCGACGGTCAGGTTATCGGTCCCTTCGAGGTTCCCGTTGACCTTCAGCTCCACCTCAACGGTGTCGCTGACCGTCCCACGGTTTTCGGCGTTGGCGGTGATCTTGACCGTCTTTCCTGCCCGGGTGGTGTCGTCCATCTCGATGCCCGTTATCTCGATCGGCGTAGTCACCACGATCTTTCTTGAGCCGTTCTCAAGCCCATCCTTAGAGACGGTGATGGTATGAGATCCCACCGAGTCCGAGGCGTAGGATACGGTCCCTTGGCTGTCAGTGGTGCCGATACTGAGATCGTCGAAGGTGACTTCAGCGCCTTCCACGGCCCTCTGGTCGAGGCCTATGGTGGCCTTGACGACGAAGCTCTCACCTTTCATCACCTCTTGGGGCGATGTGACGGCGAGGAACCTCTCTTCCCGGACCTCGTTGACGGCGATGACTCCCTTGGCGTCGGTATACCCGTCTTTTTTCGCCTCTACATCGAAGCTGCCGGCCACTGTCGACGAGTAGAGGTACATCCCGTCGGCATCGGTGGTCCCGACCTCATCGCCGTTGATGGTGATGAGGGCGCCGATGACCGCCTTCCCGTCGGAGGTCACCACCAAATCGGCCGGAGTCCCCACCGTCACATCCGGGATCTCGACACTCAGCGGCTCAAGCTCCTGCTCGACCTCGACGACGGGGACTACGAGCCTCCGGTCGCTGTCGGATACTTTGAACTTCATGTTCTCCATGATGGAGATGGTCTTGCCCTTGCCAAGGCTGAAGGAGCCGTCGTTATTCATCTCGATACCGCCGTCCGAGATGCTGTCTATCTCCATCTTGCCGTAAGTCTCGCCCTCTTCGACGGATCGAGGATCGTCAGATACCTGGAAGATGCCCTCGATGGTGGCCAGATCCTCCTCCTTGCCCCGGAAGACGCTCTGGACGTGGACCGCTATGATCGGCACGTCCTCGCTTCCGATCTCATCGTCGTAGGTGAAGGTGGAGCTCGGGACAGAGCTTCCGGGCTCGACGACCTTGCTGTCGACCTCATCTCCGTCCTTGCTGATGGAGAGATAGACCTTGTTTCCGTCGAGATCAACCTCCTTTATCCGAAGCTCGTACCCCTCCTTCAGCGGGAAGGTGGCGCCGCTCCGGACTGTATAGGACTCGTCGTCGTCCATCAGGACCTTTCTCAGCTCCTCCTCGTTCAGGACGCTGAACTCGTCGGTGAAATCGGTATCGTCGGTGTATCCGGCGAAGTACTTCTCGGCCAAAAAGCCTATGACGTTGTAGCTGCCCCAGCGGTCGTACTCGAAGCTCACCGATTGGGGCTCGGTCTTGTATCTGAGATCTCCGTCGTCGATCTTGTCTCCCGTGAACTTTGCCTCCAGCTCCTCAGTCCCCACATCATCGTCGATGTCGTAATAGAAGCCCTCGAAGTTGTAGGGAGTCCAGGTGAACTTGTCGTACTCTTCCGGGTCTACTATCGTTCCTCTGATCTCGTAGTTGCCCGTCCTCTTCACCGTCGGCCCAAACCGGAGCTCGTCGGAGTCAGCCACCAGGAAGCTGACGTCTCCCATCACCGGCACAGTCTTCCCCTTCCGGAGGGTGATGGAGTTGTCGTTGGTCATCCTGATGGTGTCGCCAGATATCGAGTCTACCTCCATATCTCCGTACTTGTCGCCACTGGCGACGGTGGTGTAGCTGTCGGAGATCTGGAATGTGCCGTCGACGGTGACGAGGCTTGACTCGGCTCCGGCGAAGATGTTCGATACGTGAAGCATAACCAGCGGCAGATCTTCACCGCTCAGGTCGACCTCGTATTTGTAGGTCGAGGACCCGAGGTCCGTCGGGTCTATCACCTTGCTGTCTACTTCGTCTCCATCCTTGGCGAGGGAGAGCCAGACCTTGTTTCCGTCCAGGTCGATCTCCTTGATCCGGACCTCGTACCCCTCCTCCAGGGGCAGGACGGAACCGGTGTCGACGGTATACTCCTCGTCGTCGTCGATAAGAACTTCGCGAAGCTCCTCCTCATCCAGGAGGCTGATATCTTTGTCTACCACGTCCGGGTCTGTGCCCATGTACCCGGCGAAGTACTTCTGAGCCATGAAGCCTATGACCTGATATTCGCCCCATCGGCCGAACTCGAACTCGATCGAATCGGCTTTGGTCTCGTACTCCAGGTCCCCCTCCTCGATGGATCGATCGTATCCGTCGCCAGACTCCCTCAGGTGGACGGTGAGGTTCTCAGTTCCCACATCGTCATCAAGGTCGTAGAAGAAGCCCGAGAAGGTCTGGGGGTCCCAGGTGTAGTCGGCCGGATTTTTGCCCTCTCGCCAAATCCTATCGGTGGTAGAGAGTTCCTCCTCTTCGTCCGAGGTCTCATCCTCCGATTCGGTCGTCTCTTCCACCTCGTCGCCCGTGGCTGCAGAGGAAGCTCCCTCAACGGTGGTCTCTTCTGTCGCCGCCGTCTCCGTTAAGCTGGTCCCCTCCATGGGAGCGTCTTCTGGCGCGTCCTCGCTGACCTCAGGAGGTGCTACGTCTTCGCTGGCCGTCTCCTCCGTCAGCTCAGGAGGTGCCAAGTCTTCGCTGGCTGTCTCCTCCGTCAGCTCAGGAGGTGCCAAGTCTTCGCTGGCTGTCTCCTCCGTCGCCCCTCCGGCGCCGTCACCGCTCGATGCCGTGGCCCTCGACGAGCCCGATTCGTCTGGAGCATCATCTTGTGCCAGCGCCCCCATTGGCAGAACTGCCGCCATGGCAACCAGCAGCAGGCAAAGCAGTCCTCCAGCCCTAAGGTAGTTCATGACTCTCCTCCAACCTATATCGATTTTAATATAATGTCCGTTTGTCAGTTCTGTATATAAGATCTTTCGATCTGCGGGTTTCCGATAAACCTGCTCTGAGTTAAGCGTTTTCATGAATGGATGATTTTTCGAATGACCACGTTTTGTTCAGCTCGTGGCGTTCTGCCACCATCATCTCTCCGCCTAACACCGTTTGGATCTTTTCAGATCATTCCGAAATTTCAGTTTGTTCTGTTGAGATTGAATTTACTTAAGCGTTTTGGCGGTGGGTGAACGGGGCTTTCTGAACGCATCGCCCCCGGAATCTTTAAGTCGATGGCAAACGCTTTTCTTTTAGGGAGGTTGAAGATTTGAAACTGATCCGCATATTACCACTTTGCGCATTATTAGGATTTGTATTCGCGGCGGCCTGTAGCAACTGTGGCCTTGGATCAGAGGAGGACGAGGTGGATTATCTGCCAAACCCCCTCGCGGCAGATAGGCCCGACTGGGACCCCTACTCGCCCGCGAGCTACGACTCGCCTCAGCTGGTCTCCGCCGATCCCTCTGCTCCGGATCTCGGCCTCTCGATCGGGGATGAGGTGCTGAGCCCAAACCAGCTCTATCTCCAGTCTGGCGGCCTTCTCGTCACCAGCGGGCAGATCAGCCTCGGAAATCCCTACACCCTCTGGCTCTACGTCGCCAACTGGGGTACCTTCAACCTTTACGACAGAGGGAGCAGAATATTCTACTCCGGATTTGTCAGCCCCGGATGGTACAGGATGGACCGGTATGCTGAGACTCTGGAGTCCCACTATTACCAGTTCAACACGAGCCGCTGGAGCAACAGCGTGACGGTGGCCGTAAACCCCGGAGGGTATCCGACCAGCTACAGCCTGGTGGGCAGAGTGGTCGATGGTTATGGCGGTGGCATCTCTGGTGTCAGGGTCAGGATCTCCGGATCGGAAGGCGGCGTCTTCACCACCACCACTAACGCCCTCGGCTACTACGGGATGGACGTTCCCACGGGAACCTACACGCTGACCGCTGAGGCCGATGGGTTCGGCTTCACCACGTCGACAGCTCGGGTCTGGACCGGGACCGTCTCGGTGGCAGGAGTTCTGGTGGGTTATTCGTCGGAAGGGACGGTTTATCCCACAGGTTCCGATCAGGACGAGTACGGCTGGCTGGAGGGTACGGTCACCGACAAGAGCGGCGTCGCCATACCGGGGGCAAATGTCAAAATTGACGGCCTCTTCTCTGTAACCGCAGACGAGGATGGCGGCTATTGGGTCTCTTTGAGCCCTGGGTGGCATTCGATAACAGCGGATGCCAGCGGTTACAAGTTCAGCACAACATCGGTCCAGATCCGCTCCGATCAGGGTTCAGGCCTCAACCTTCAGGGGACGAAGGTGATAGTTCTTGGGTCTGGAACCTACAGCTGAACACCAATCAGGGCGACAAGGCTACCGCTCGGCCTGATGGCGGTTATGCCAAAAATAGGTTACAGGTTCGGGCAGGTCTAGGCGTAGTTCCAGCGCCAGACCTTGAACCCGACGGCCAGAATTCCGAAGAAGAGCACCAGCACGACCAGAGACTGAAGGTATTCGATGGTGGTTACGATCTCCATATTTATCACTTGGATGAGTGCGGCTCTTATGTCTCATAAAGATTTTGGTTTTCCCTCGAATTAATCCAGGAGCGCCGAATTTCAGTCTTCCGTTCGGCGCGTCTTTTAGGTCAAGCTCCGAGAAAGTCCTGGGCGATCTTCAGACCTAAGAGGGTGGTGAGACAATGTCTTTGATTGCTTCGACGGTTCCTCGTCGATACAAGGGCCTTACGGCTCCCTAATATTTATATCTCATCCAGTAAACTAAAGTTCAATGCGATCTGCAACAATCGATAAGGTCGTGCCTTCCCTCTGTCCCTTATGTCTCAAGCCCATCGAAGCTCACATCTTCCGAGATGGAAAGGTCGTCAGGCTGGAGAAGAATTGCCCTGATCACGGCAAGTTTGAAGACATCTACTGGTCTGACGCCGATCTCTATGAGAAGTTCGACCGATACTGGGACGAGGGCGAGGGTTTAGACAACCCTCACACCCGAGACGGCGACTGCCCCTTCAACTGCGGCATCTGCAGCCGTCACAAAACCGGAACTCTCCTTGCCAACATCGATCTGACCAACAGGTGCAACCTCTCCTGCCCTGTATGTTTCGCCAACGCCGAGGCCTCTGGCCGGGTCTATGAGCCTCCTTTTGACCAGGTCAAGGAGATGATGGCCAGGCTGAGAGAGGAGCGACCGGTCCCCTGCCCAGCCATCCAGTTCTCAGGTGGTGAGCCCACCATGCGCGAAGATCTTCCCAGCATAGTGGCCATGGCCAAAGATATGGGCTTCGACCAGATACAGATAGCCACCAACGGCATAAGGCTGGCCAATAGCCTTGATCTCTGCCAGTCTCTTGAGAGAAGCGGCTTAAATACGGTCTACCTCCAGTTCGACGGTCTCTCCCCAGAAGCCAGCATCGCCTTCAGGGGACGAGACGTTCTTCCCTTTAAGCTCAAGGCGATCGAGAACTTCAGACGATCCGGGCTTGACAGCGTCGTCCTCGTCCCCACCCTGGAGAAGGGGGCGAACGACGGCGAGGTGGGAAAGATCATTCGGTTCGCCGCCGAAAACCTGGACGTCGTCAAGGGCGTCAACTTCCAGCCGATCGCCTTCACCGGCAGGGTAGATCAGGCGGAGCGTCTATCAAAACGGACCACCATCCCAGACTTGTTCCGCCTGGTGGAGGAGCAGACAGAAGGGGAGATAACCGGGGACGACTTCTATCCGGTCTCCTTCGTCGCACCGATATCCAGGCTGATCCAGGCGAAGACCGGCATATCGAAGCCCATCTTCTCAGTCCATCCTCACTGCGGGGCCGCAACATACGTCTTCCATCAACGGGGCCACCTGATCCCCATCAGCAGGTTCATGGACGTTGAAGGCTTCTCTGAGCTCCTCAAAGATGAGATGGAACACCTTGAGGGCAACTCGGTATCCAGGCTTAAAATGAAAAGCAAAATCGTCAGCGAGCTTCCAAAGCTGATCGATGAGTCGGCCGCTCCCGATGACCTGAACATCCTGAGACTCCTCTTGGGGGTGCTGAAAAACGGGACCCGAGACTCCCTGAAGGAAGTTCACAAGAAGGCCCTATTCCTGGGGACGATGCACTTCCAGGACCTCTACAACATCGATATAGAGAGGGTGCAGCGATGCGGAATCCATTACGCCACCCCCGATGGCAGGATAATTCCCTTCTGCACCTACAACACGATCTATCGGAAAGATGTTGAGGAGAGGTTCTCAGTTCCCGTGAGCCAATTTCGCGGGATGGAGAGGTGACCATCAAATCTCCGGCCGAAACGAGGTCATCTGATCGCTGGCCATCCGAGGGCGAAGGTGACGCGGGACTTGTTTTCGCCCGAGACGAAAACGAGACCGATATCATTATATCTCCAGATCGACAACCCAAAAATCATGTCTTGGATGAAGGATAAAAAGTACGGCGAGAAGGACCGGGAGAAGCTGGAGAAAGGGAGCGGGTCTGAAAAGTTCATCACCATGATCTGCAACTGGTTCTATCGGGTCATGTCCTGGTGAGTATATCAAAAAGTGAAGATCATATCCTCCAAAGGCGGCAGGCTCGATAGATCGCCGAGCTTCTGCTTAAAAGCAGATCCACCGCCCGTTTTCTATTTTCTCCGAAGCTGATGACCGACGTGACGGGGTCGCCTCTCTTCGCAAAAGATCCCGGCCTTGGGACGTCGGTGATCCATCTAGAGACGCTTCTGAGGTCGGCACCTATTTTTAGATCGTCTTTAGCGAATAGGACTCCTCGTCCCCCAAATCCGCGAGGCTTCGGCCGCTCGGGGAGGCGTCCATCGAAAGATTGGAGATGGGCAAGAAAGAGGTTCATCCCCGTGGAGAGCTCCACCGCATCGAGGCTACCCTGAAACCTTGGATTCACCTCCAGGACGGCGGGCCCGGAATCTGTCAAGATGAAGTCGATCCCGTTGGAGCCGACAAGGCCCAAGCCGACGGCGATCTCCTCGGCGACCTTTCTCATCTCGGCCAGGGCGGGGTCATCGGGGGCGATGTCGAGAGGCGAGATGTTCCCGCAGTAGCAAAAGCCGTTTCCTCCAAGCCAATCGGTTCCGATCAGCTGCTCGTTTGCGGATATCGCTACAGCCTCTTTGCCGTCGGCGATCACCGAGACGCTCGCTGGCATCCCCTCCACCATCTTCTGGATGATCAGGTCTCCTTTCAGGATCGCCAGATCCTCGTCGCTTGTGACGAGCCTGTTTTCGGCACCGCCCGCCCCCTTCCGGGGCTTGACCATCAGAGGGTATCCCCAAGGGTCCAGGTCAGCTCCGAGGGGCCGGGTCGGAACCGATGCGAATCCCTCCCGGTCGAGCCAGCGGGCGAGCCAGAGCTTGTCGGATACTTTTGAGATCTTCTCCGGGGGGTTGTTCAGGACTCTGACCCCACCGACCTTCATCTCCTCGACCCCCGGCCCCAGTACCAGAGCATCGACGGAGTCGAGATCGAGATCCCTTCGTATCAGGTCCTCAGCGGCCCTCACAAGATCTCCGGGGATCGAGGGGTCGCCATCAAGGGAAAAAGATTGAGATACGAACTCCACGAGGTCGAGGTCTCTGTAGCAGTCGGCGGCTGAGACGACGAACCCAGCCCGCGCCGCAGAGGAGGCGATGTGCCGGACGTTCTGGCCGATGACGAGAACGTTCAGGTTTCGATCAGCCCTCATCCTCCCCTCGCCTCTCGATGACGGTCTTGTACCGGGGGCTAGGGACGACCTCGATCTTTCCTTCAAACTCCCGATCCAGCTCCTTTCCCTCCCAGAGCCGATCCAAAAAGACCGCCAGGGCCGCCACCTCCGAGTGGGGCTGGTTTCCGACGCCGACGTTCCAGTCCGCCATCTCGTAGATCTCGGGGGGGACCTTCTCGGCCCCCACCACCACCATCAGATCCTCGGATCGACGGATATCGTCGATCGAATCCGAGAGGGTCGTCCCGTACATTGTGAGGTGGACAATCTTTCCCCCCGCCTCCTTCCAGCGTCTCGCTTCTCCCTTCCAGCTTGAGACCTGCCTCACTCTAAAGTCGCCGCCCCACCTCTCGGCGACGTCCTCAAGGCCAGAAACCAGCTTATCGTCCCTTCCGGCCAGGAGCATCTCCTCGGCCCCGAAGGCGCGGGCCACCAGGCCCACGTGGGTTGTGATCCTCTTGTCCCGCTCCGGCCGGTGGCCGAGGCGCAAGACAGCAACTCGCATGGCCGGAAAAGGTGCGAGATGCTATTTATCCTCTTGTCCCTCCAAAACCGATAAATCCCTTGCCAGTCATCTTCGGAAGGATGAACCTGTGCGAGAAATGCGGGGGCAAGGGCTATCTGACGACCGGAGAGAAGGCCTGTCCCAACTGCAAGGGGACCGGCAAGATCGAGTCTGTCAGCCTGGGCGAGGCCTCTGCGAGCGAGATCGACGACCTGGTGAGCAAAGGGGCGACGAAATGTCCCGTCTGCAAGGGGACCGGCAAGATCCCCATCACTGAGACATGCCCAGAGTGCGGAGGCCTCGGTCGAGAGTATCTCTGCGCCATCTGCGGCGCGAAGCTCACCACCAAAAGCGAGCTGTGTCCTAGCTGTGCCAAAAAGCCCGTCGTCCACGTTCTGGAGAAGGCCTGTGACACCGACGACCTGGTGATCGGAGACACCTACCAGGGGAAAGTATCGGGGATCGCCAACTTCGGGGCCTTCGTGGACCTGAACGACCACGTCCGGGGGCTGGCTCACAACAAGTTCCTGAAGAGAACGCCCGAGGTTGGCGAGGAGATCTACGTCCGGGTGAGAAACGTCGCCCCGAACGGGAACATCGAGCTTGAGCCCGCCGAGGTGGGAGAGCACCACACCCTCGAAGTGAGAAAGGAGCTTCCGGTGACGAGGGTGAGCGAGCTTCAACGCTTTGTCGGGAAGATGATCTGCGTCGAGGGTGAGGTGATCCAGGTGAAGCAGACCGGCGGCCCCACCATCTTCACCGTCGCCGACGATAGCGGCCTCGTCTTCTGCGCAGCCTTCGAACGGGCCGGGGTCCGGGCCTACCCCGAGATCGATACCGAGATGATTGTGAGGGCCATCGGCGACGTCTCCGTCAGAAACGGCCAAATCCAGATCGAGGCCAGGTCGATGAAGCAGCTGTGGGGCGGCGAGGCCTCCGTCGTCAAGGACCGGATCGAAAAGGCGATAGACGAGAGGGCCGAGCCCAGCGATCCGCCACTCCTGGTGGAAAGTGAGATCATAACAAAGCTCAAGCCGAAGATGAAGGAGGTGGCAAAAGAGATCCGGCGGGCGATTCTGAAGTCGAAGCCGGTCGTGGTGAGACACCACGCCGACGCCGACGGGATGAGCGCGGCGGTGGCGATCGAGACCGCGATCCTCCCCCTGATCCGAGAGGTGGGGGGGACCGACGCCGAATATTATAACTATCGTCGAGCGCCCTCGAAGGCCCCCTTCTACGAGCTGGAGGACGTGACAAAAGACCTCTCCTACGCCCTGGAGGACCAGTCTCGCCACGACCAGAAGATGCCGCTCGTCGTCCTGATGGACAACGGCTCCACCGAGGAGGACGTTCCGGCCATGAGACAGGCCCAGATCTACGGCCTGGAGATGCTCGTCGTCGACCACCACCACCCCGACGAGGCCGTCGATGAGTACCTAATAACCCACGTCAACCCCGCCCACCAGGGGGGCGACTTCGGAATCACCACGGGGATGATCGCGACCGAGATCGCGAGGATGATAAACCCCGATGTGGAGGAGAAGATCAAGCATTTCCCAGCGGTCTCAGCCGTCGGCGATCGGAGCGAGGCCCCCGAGGCCGAGAGGTATATCAAGCTCGTCGAGGACCGGTTCGGGATCGATGACTTGAAGAAGATCGCCCTCGCCCTCGATTACGAGGCGTTTTGGCTGCGGTTCAACGACGGGAGAGGGCTCGTCAACGACATCCTATGTCTCGGAAGGCTCGATCGGCACAGGAAGATAGTCCAGCTCCTCTGCGAGCAGGCGAACGCGGCGATCGACGAGCAGCTCCAGGCATCCTTCGCCCACGTCAAGACCCAGACGCTGCCGAACGGGGCCGTCATGAACGTTCTGGACGTCGAGAACTACGCCCACAAGTTCACCTTCCCGCCTCCGGGGAAGACATCAGGCGAGGTCCATGACCGACTCTGCAAACAGTTTGACGGAAAGCCGGTGGTGACGATCGGTTACGGTCCGGACTTCGCCGTCCTGAGAAGCCGGGGCGTCCGGATGAACATACCAAAGATGGTCCGAGAGCTTCGAGAGGAGATCAAAGCCGGTGGCGTCAACGGCGGCGGCCACCTCGTCGTCGGTTCGATCAAGTTCGTCGGCGGGATGAGAAAGGAGGTCCTGGCAAAGCTCGTCGAGAAGATCGCGGCCTGCTCCGTCGACCCAGTCCCCTCTTCGGGCTCAAAGGCGTAAAGAAAAGTCGAGGCCTGATCATGACAAACCTTGGATATACCGAAAAGGTCCTGGATCACTTCAAAAACCCGAGAAATCCAGGAAGGATCGAGGACGCGGACGTGACCGCGAAGGTGGGGAGCGCCGCCTGCGGCGACATGGTCCAGCTTTACCTGAAGGTGAACCCCGAGACCGAGGTGATCGATGACATCAAATTCGAGAGCTTCGGGTGCGCCGCAAACATCGCCAGCACCAGCGTTACAACCGAATTGGCTAAAGGCAAAACCCTGGAGGAGGCGAAGAACGTCCATTTCAAGAACGTGGTGGAGGAGCTAGGAGGGCTTCCAAAGCACAAGGTCCACTGCGCCCAACTTGCGACCTCAGGCCTCAAGGCCGCGATAATGAAGTACGAGGCGAAAGTGGGAAAACGAACCGTCGACGAGGACTTCGTGAAGCGGATGATGACCGGCGTCCTCGATCCCGCGAAGGGGCTGAACATCGTCGCGGCAAAGAGGGTCGACCTGATCGAAGTCGATGGAAAACGGGTCAGAGTCATCCTCTCAAAAGAGCTCGACCCCGAGACGAGGGCCACCATGGCCGAGGACGTGGCCGGAGCCCTCTCTGGGCTGGATCTGGAAGTGTCAGTCGAGTAGCCCCCATACCCCGAAAGGCGTGGCGGCCCAGGGCCTCTCCCTCCCTTTTGGCCCGAAATGGACCGCCTGCCCGGGAAAGCTAGATAAATCTTTTTTCAGGGCCAGCCTCCCCCCGCAATTTTTATCTCGTATCTTGCAAAACTCGGAGCCGGTGAGTCGCGTTGAGCGAATTGAAAGAGCTTGTGATCAAAGAGGACGATTATCGCGAGTATCTCAGGCAGCGGCTGAGGCTGACCGACCCCTGCATGGCAGAGGAAGTGGAGCGGGTGGGCTTTCCCTTCCTCTTCGCCTCGGGAAGCGAGCTATTGCGCTCTTACATTCTGAACGAGACGGAATTTTTATCGAGCCTGCCCGACAATCTGAGGGTGCCGGACCGGGGGTACGCCTGGTACATGTTCTCCCAGTCAGTAAAGGCGATCCACGTGGACGAAGACAGGATCGTGGTGAGGTACGAGCTTCAGGACGACTACAAGCTCCCCTTCAGGCGCTTCTACCTTTAATCCTCAGGAGACCACTTCCCAGTAGCCTTCCCCCTCAGGGCTAGCTTTCCCATCTCTTTTGCCACCTCGTCAGAGAGGGGCGCAGGACAGGCGTCTTCGAGGGGCGTTCCCGGAAGAGGTGTGAAGTGGTGGGCCCGGATCTTTCCGCCCTTTCCCACCACCTCTCGGGCCAAGTTGAGGGTCAGCCTCTGGTCCTCCGGTGTCTCTTCCGGGAGGCCGACTATCAGGTCGAGGTTTGGGACGATACCCCGCTCTAGGCACATTTCGCAGGCCCGTCTCACCGCCTCGACGTCGTGGCCTCTGCCAATCCGTTTTAAAACCCGATCGCTTCCCGACTGGCCGCCGATGCTGATGTATCGGTTCTTGCAGTACCTTTCCACCAGGTCCAAGGCCTCTTCAGAGACGAAGTCGGGCCTCACCTCCGAGGGGAAGGTCCCGAAGTAGATCGGCTTTTTGAACTCAGACAGTGACTTGAGGAGCCGCTCGACAGTATCGATCCGCGGATGGACGCCGTCAGAGCCGTAGGCGAGGGAGTTGGGCGAAGTGAACCGAAGGTCGGAGTAAGAGCGCGCGTACCTCAATATCGTCGGTATCGACCGGTGGCGCATCCCTCTTCCGAAGAGGCGGGGAGTCTGGCAAAAGTGACACCCCCAGGGGCAGCCGCGGCTGATCTCGAGAGGGGAGAGTATCGGAGGCTGAAACGGCGGGTAGAGGTCGAGATCTACATGCTCCCGCCGGGGCGTGATCCTGACCATCCCCTCCCGCATGTAGGCGATGCCCCGGACCGGCTCGGGGTCGCCGCCGCCCTTGATGAGGCGTATCAGCTCCGGCAGAGTCTCCTCCCCTTCGCCGATGACGACGTAGTCGAAGTATCGGAGCGCCTCCTCGGGCCTTGCTGAGGGGTGAGGGCCTCCAGCGACATAGACCGCCTCGACCTCGGAACCAGCAACCTCCCGGTATACCTCCTCGGCCTGGGCCGTGGCGAAGCTGTAGAGCATGATTCCGTCTTTCGGCTTTTTGGCGAGGCCCGCACCCTTCACCAGGGGGAGGAGGGCGGCGATGCTGTAGCTGTTTTTCTTGTTCCAGCGAAACCAGATCCCCTCGGGGCTCGAATCGAGGGGTCTCTTCTTCGGGTTCATCTCTTTCGACCCTTGATATTCTCGCCGTTTCTCAGGCCTGGCCCTCTTTCTCCTCGCCGACAAATAGGGAGACGAAGTCGAACCGGTTCACGTCCACGAGTCCCTTGTCGGTCAGCTTCAGCTCCGGGATGACCGGAAGGCAGAGGAAGGAGAGGGTCATGAAGGGGTCCTCCAGGGCCGAGCCGAGATCTCTTGCCGCCCCAACCACCTCTTCGATCTTCTCGACCACCTCGTCCATCGACCGGTCCGAGAGGAGGCCGGCTATCGGGAGCGAGAGAGACGCGATGACCGCACCATCGTCCACGACGACGAGACCGCCCCCCATCTCCTGAACTTTCGAGACCGCCCGGAAAATCTCCTCAGAGCTGGTCCCCACAGATGCGATGTTGTGGGAGTCGTGGGCGATAGAAGTAGCGATCGCCCCCCGATTGAGGCCGAAACCGTTGACGAGGCCGAGGCCTATGTTCCCGGTG